>ERZ791834.10-NODE-10-length-169470-cov-6.56499_pt1 | contig 169470 bp, 159 predicted proteins | sample MGYA00510293_ERZ791834 | MGnify/ENA primary metagenome ERZ791834 (study PRJEB30046, sample SAMN00715253) | human gut metagenome | study: EMG produced TPA metagenomics assembly of the A metagenome-wide association study of gut microbiota in type 2...
CGCTCAGTTCGCTGGATCCTCTTCCGTACCGGCTCACGTAGAAATGATGGGTCTCATCGGCGCAGGTAACAACCCGATGGTTGGTATGACTGTTGCTGTAGCAGTTGCCGTACAGGAAGCTGCTGACGCTGGCAAGTTCTAAAGAATATTTCATGTAACAACTGAATTTCTAACAAATAGAGTTAGATACGTCATTTTGAGCAAAATGCCCATGACGTGTCTAACTTTTTTATATTTTGTCATTTTTTCAATGGCTTATATACGTCTTTTAATAATAGCCATAAACAACCAATGAACCTTGGCAATTTATAATAGACTTCACATTCTGGACGTGATACAATAACTTTAACGGGATCAAGCAGATTGGCAGGATAAGGAGAGATTGAATGACAGAACATGAAATGTTGGAACTGATTTTACAAAAGATAACAGGTCTAGAAGATAAAGTAACAGGTCTAGAAGACAAAGTGACAGGCCTAGAGAATAAAGTAACAGGTCTTGAAGACAGGATGACAGGCTTTGAGGACAGGATGACAGGTCTTGAGAACAAAGTAACAGGTCTAGAAGATGGACAACAGAATATTCTTCAGCAGATAGATGAAAAGATAACAGCATCAGAAGAAAGAATGATGCAGAAAATGGACGAGAAACTCACTCATTCTGAAAATCTTATCCTTCATGAACTGGACAGAGTACAGGAGCATCTGGAAACAGATGTTCAGAAAGTAGAGAGAAATCTGGAAGAGTTACAGCAGTACTACAGAATCACAAAACTTGAGAACGACAACACTTCATTACTTCTTAAAATGTACAATAACATGCAGAAAGAGATTGAAGAACTCAAAGCGAAAATAGCATAAATATGAAAGTCTCTCAGAGAGCTGATCTGGGAGACTTTTTGAGGTACAGGATGAATACAGAAAAAAGATATTACAACATAGAATTTCTCCGCTTCGCGTTTGCCATATGCATCGTATATTTCCATCTGCTCCATTCTTTTATGATGGACTATACAGGCAACGCGGATCTTTATATCCGGCTGGCGGAGCAGTCGAAGTATGCGAAGTATATTGTGGAGTGTTTCTTTATCATATCGGGATATTTTCTTTATCATACGATACAGAGACATCCGGAGATGACCACGCAGGGATTTATCATGCGAAGGATAATCCGTCTGTGGCCGGTGCTGGCGTGTTCGATCATGATCTCGGCGGTGTTTTTTGGAAAATCGATCTATGCGTCCTTTGTGGATTTGTTGTTTTTGCAGTCCAGCGGGCTGGCGACGGACTGGCAGGGACTGAACTGGTATGTGTCGGCATTTTTTGTGGTGGAGATTTTTTATTTTGTGCTGTATAAATGCTTTCGGAACTCGGCAAAGATGAAGCTTCTGATCTGCATGCTGATCTATTTTGGTTATGAGATCAACATCAATGCCATGGACGGCGGTTTCGGACGTAAGATGTTCCATGGAATCATCAACCTTGGCATGGCACGCGCAGTCGCCGGGATCGGCCTTGGATATCTGTTTGCGATAGAGTGGGCAAATTTTACAGCGACATGGAAAAAACAAAAACAGGTACAGGAAAGGACAGGCGGTATAGAAGTCTGGCTGATCAGAGTATTGGAGATTCTGACGTTGTCGATGCTTCTGATAGACTTTTTTTGCAGTTCAAAAGCATATGATAATCAGTTTATTGTGATAATTCTGTTTCCGGTATTTTTCGCCTGTCTGCTGACAAGAAGAGGCGTTTTTTCGAAGCTGACAGATCACAAAATGATAGGTCTTCCTGGAAGATATGCTTATTCCATTTATGTTATGCAGGAAGCTGTATTCGCAGTATTAAAAAGGACACTCTGGAAAAATACGGTATTTCTTCATGATTATCCTGTGCCGGCGCTTACAGTCTCAATTCTGGTGACAATAATGGCAGGTATAGGGACTTATCATCTGGTAGAACGACCGGCTACGAAGGTACTGAAGAAAAGATTACAGGTTTATATATAAAAATCCTGTCATCTCAGAAGCTTGAAGCTTTAGAGATGACAGGATTTGTTTTGTTTTTTATCAGTCTCTCTGGAAAAGATCCCGGCTGTAGACTTTGTCCTTTACTTCGTCCAGGCAGGAATTATAACGGTTGGCGATGATACAGTCGCACTGCTGTTTGAATTCATCCAGATCGTTTACGATTTTGCTTCCGAAAAATGTAGAACCATTTTCGAGAGTTGGTTCATAAATGATCACGGTTGCTCCTTTCGCCTTAATTCTCTTCATGACACCCTGGATAGAGGACTGACGGAAGTTATCAGAATTGGATTTCATAGTCAGACGGTAAACACCGATGGTAACAGGCTTTTCCATGGAGGAATTGAAAGTATTTCCCTCATCATAGGCGTAATAACCGGCTTTCTGGAGGACACGGTCAGCGATGAAGTCTTTACGGGTACGATTACTTTCGACAATAGCGCTCATCATATTCTGTGGAACATTATTGTAATTGGCGAGAAGCTGCTTCGTATCCTTCGGCAGACAATAACCGCCGTAACCAAAGGAAGGGTTATTGTAGTGAGTACCGATACGTGGGTCAAGGCAGACACCCTGGATGATATCTTGTGTGTTGAGTCCCTTCATTTCAGCGTAAGTGTCAAGTTCGTTGAAATAAGATACACGGAGCGCAAGATAAGTATTGGCAAACAGCTTGACAGCCTCAGCTTCTGTAAATCCCATAAATAAGGTATCGATATTTTCCTTGAGAGCACCCTCCTGCAGAAGTGCTGCAAAGTTCTGAGAAGCCTGTACAAGAGCCGGATCTTCTGGATCGGTGGATACAATGATACGACTTGGATACAGGTTGTCGTATAAAGCCTTGGATTCACGAAGAAATTCCGGGCTGAAGATGATTTTTGAGGTGTGATATTTTTTGCGGACAGATTCCGTATAGCCGACAGGGATGGTGGATTTGATAACCATGATGGCGTCAGGATTAACTTTGAGCACCAGTTCGATCACGGCTTCTACGGCAGAAGTGTCAAAATAGTTTTTCTGGCTGTCATAGTTGGTAGGTGCGGCAATTACGACATAGTCCGCATTTTTGTAGGCAGAAATTCCATCCAGCGTAGCGGTAAGATCCAGGTCTTTTTCTGCAAGGTATTTCTCAATATATTCATCCTGAATAGGAGATTTGCGCTGATTGATCAGATCCACTTTTTCCGGGATGATGTCAACGGCTGTTACATGGTTATGCTGGGCAAGAAGAGTGGCAATGGAAAGACCTACATATCCGGTACCTGCAACTGCGATGTTGAGTGGAGATGGAGAGCCAAGTCTGGTTGAAGAAGCTTCTGTAAATACATCAGAAGGTTCAAATCCAAGTACCTCGGCCAGATTTTCCAGCTGACTGATAGATGGAACAAAATCCTTCTTTTCAAGGCGGGAGATTAATGCGCGGTTGATACCGGTAGCAAGAGAAAGATCCTGCTGAGTCATATTTTTCTGCTGGCGTTTATCGGATACCAGAGTTGAAAGTAAAGTCATTGATAATTTTTTCATGAAAATGCTCCTTAGAATGTTCGCTTAAATAACAATAATATGTTGACAAGATGATAATATCATAGAAAAAACAGGAAATCAAGAAAAAATATAGCACAAAATGTTATTTTAAATAACACTTTGTGCCGGGCGATAATTATGATATTGCAATCAGAAGAAGCTCCTGCGTTTCTTTAAAGATAATGTGTGCGAAACGATGGACAACTGGCAGGATGTTCCGAATGAAGAAGTAACAGCCGGAAAAGATGACTCCGCACGGAGACTTTTGAATCTGACAGGCTGACTGTCACAGACCATATAGAACAGCAGAGTACTTTGTCCATGAAGAAAGCGCAGAGGAATTTTTACTTCGAAATCCAAAAACTGTGACAGAAGTGTTCCGTCAAATACAAAATCAGAAGATGTATTTGCTGACCAGTCACAGTAAAAAATACGGGCTTTCAGCATGTGGCGCTGCAACTGTACATAAAGTGCAGACGGATATGGAAATCTGCTGTTGAATTTTACAGATCCTGTAATCCTCAGATCTTTTCCTGAAATTTCAGCATGAAATAATTTCAGAAGATAGGATGAGGCAGGATAAAGCTTCAAATTCCCATACTGAAAAAAAAGATCTTCTGGTGCATGCGTCAGGGTGCCATTTCCTTTTTTGAAAGAGATGATATAGTCTTTCTGTTCGCGGGAAAGATTTTTCTGTTCCAGAATGATCTTATCGTCGATGGATTGCAGCAGTTCCTTAAGGAGTGTCCGGAATTCCAGATGTTCAGCCGTAGTCAGGACAGATTCCGGTATTTCAGGCAAGCCGAACCGGCTCTGGAGATCATACATGACATTATACTGGACAAAAAATGGAATTTTACCATATTTTTGGCGGGCAGAGTGAAGTGCCCACTGAAGATAATTTTTCAGACAGTCAAGATACCATTCTCTGTGTAGTTTTGTGCCATTCAGAGCAGAATTCTGTGTGTTTCGAAAACGATAATAATAGCAGCCGGAAGGGACAATTCCATAGTATGGGTGATCGAGCAGAAGCTGCATGATCACTTTTGCATCTTCTGCATAGCGCAGAGAAGTATCAAAAGAATGATCGTTAAGTACATTATGCTTTATAAAGGAAGAAGCAATAGACATCTGTACATAGGAGTACTGGACATTCAGATCAATGATCTGATCTTTGCCGTCCCGGTATTTATAGTTGAGCCGATGGGCGTTTTCCTTTTTTTCAAAAAACTGTATCGGAACAGATACAAGACTGATCTGATCATCAACAGTGGAAAAAAAGTTGTATACAGCAGAAAGCGTATTTGGAGAAAGTTTGTCGTCTCCGTCCAGGAAATTCAGGTACTTTCCGGATGCAAGTGCAATTCCGGCATTCCTGGCAGAAGCAGCACCTCCGTTTGGTTTGTGCAGCACTTTAATATTATATGGATATAAAGCCTGGTAATGATCACAGATTTCGCCGGAAGAATCTGTAGAGCCATCATCTACAAGAATCAATTCGACCGATTCTCTGAAACCGATATCCTGACAGAGAATACTCTCAATGGCCTCAGAGAGATAGGGTGCTATATTATATACAGCAGTAATGATAGAAAATTTAAACGGATATATATCTGGTTCGTGATTCATGGTATGATCTCCTTGCCTAAGAATATGTGTATCATATCATAAAATGTCGAGTCTGGTCAGGAAATTATAAAAACATAAAATATATTTAATATTGTTGATATATTTATAAATAAATTGTAATATGAGAAATGAATTTGCTAAAAGCATACAGACTATGTTATACTATGCGTATCATGTACAGTAAAAGCGAGGAAACAATCTATGAAAGATGTGGGCGGAAGGGATAAGGGAACGGAGATATCCGTTATTATTCCTGTTTATAATGTCGAAAAATATATAGACCAGTGTCTGGACAGCCTGCAGTCGCAGACATTTGATAACTTTGAGGTACTCTGTGTAGATGATGGTTCGGATGATCAGACTAGGGAAAGAATCCGGGAGCATGGGAAAGCAGATTCAAGGATCCGTCTGATCGAAATGCCGCATTGCGGTCTGGCAGGAGTTATGCGAAATGAAGGAATCCGACAGGCGAAGGGAGAATACTGCCTGTTTCTTGATGGAGATGATTTCTTTGAACCGGAAATGCTGGAGCACAGCCTGAGGAAAGCAAGAGAGGATGATGCAGATATCTGTATGTTTGATGCGCGCATGTACTATGAGGCAACAAAAACATACAAAAAAAGCAATGTTATTCTCAAGACGGAGTATATCCCGGAGCAGATACCTTTTGAGGGGAAATCTTTTCCGTATATTTTCAATATAGGAACGGGATGTCCATGGACAAAGCTGATCAGAAAAAGTCTGATCGATGAAAATTATATAGAGTTTATGGCTCTGCCGAGATTTAATGATGTATACTTTGTATTTCTGACACTGGCACTTGCGAAGCGTGTTACCATTCTTCAGGAGGTACTGGTAAATTACAGACAGATTCCGACCAGTCTTCAGGCGAATAACACAAAGACTCCGTGGGACTGGTACGATTCCCTTAAGACGTTGAGAGAGAAACTGCTGGAACTTGGAATTTACAGTGAAGTAGAAACCAGTTTCCGAAACCTTGCGTTTGGTGTAAGTATCTATAATCTGTGTTCGTTGAAATCAGGAGAATCTTTCTGTCAGGTATATGACCGTATGAAGGCAGAATTTTTTGAGGAATTTGACCTGGCAGATTTCAGGGAAGAAGAGTGTTATTCCTATAATGCCCAGAAATATCAGATTTATCAGAATATGATGAAGTGTACAGCGGGAGAGTATCTGTTTCTGGAAGTACAGAAATTAAAACAGGAAAAGTCCTATTGGGTGACCAGAGCCAAAAATGCAGAGAAAGAAAATAAAAAGTATTCTCTGAAAAAACTGGCCATCAGGGTGGCGCATAAAATCAGAAAACAGCTAGGGTAGAGGACTTGAAGACTTGGAGGAAGATGATATGTGTACGAAAATTTCGATAATTGTTCCTGTGTATGATTCTATGTCTGATATGGAAACAATTCTGGAATCTATAGATAAACAGAGTTTTAAAGAAAGAGAAGTTATTCTTGTTAATCTGGGAAACTCAAAGAGAGCGCTGGATAAAACAAAGCAGCATTCAGATATCACACTGAAACAGCATATTGAAGAAACAGATAATTTCTTCGAAGAAATTCAGGGCAAATTTATAATATTCTGGAACTCATCTCTTTCATATGAAGAGCAGTTCTTAGAGACAATGATGCGTGCTGCGGCGAAATATGAAAAAGCGGGTGCCATTGTCTGCAACAGAAATCAGGAAGTCCAGTTTTCTGTGTCAGAACAGTCGAGTCAGATTCTGGAACTGGCAGGGATTTCTCTGTATGATATCCTGTTAAGGAAAGATACAGCCATAAAGATGATGTGGCACCATGGATTATCGGAACAGGCAATGGCAGGACTGGCGCTGGCAGTTGCTGAAACAGTAGTTCTTCTCGACAGTAAACTGATCGCAGACAGGAGTGAAAAACAGGATGCTGCGATAGCTGAATCAGTAAATTCCCTGATGGAAAATGCGTTTGCGCTGAGAGAAGAATTGAAGCGCAGAGAATTATTTCAGGATTTGGAAAGAAATTTTGTTAATATAACACTTCGAAACTATTTTAGTATGTTAGAGAGAATTTCTGATAAAGAAATTTTTGTCAGGAGCTGCTGCAAGACTGAGTTATATGAACTGGGTATCGGAGGACATACACGGCAGTATTTTTATGCTCCGGAGGATTTTGATAAACTTCTGGAACTCCTGGAAAAGCCATCAGAGGAACTTTGGGAAAGACGGGCTCTCAAAAAAGCAGAAAAACAGAAACAGGTTTTAGTTGATCTGAAAGACTGGAGTCCCTCAGGAAATGCTGTAGAGAATGTCAAAGTTACAGTAATCATTCCGTTTTACAATGTAGAAAACTATCTGAGAGAATGCCTGGAATCAGTTACAACACAGACATTTCAAAATCTTGAGATCTTGTGTGTGGATAATGCATCCACAGACAGATCTCTGGATATCGCAGAGAAATTTGCGCAAAAAGATCCGCGTATCTGTATATTGAGAGAGGAAGCTCCGGGCGCATCTGCTGCCAGAAACAGGGCACTGGAGAAAGCATCCGGAAAATACATTTATTTTCTGGACAGCGATGACATTTTAAAACAGAAGACACTTGAATTCTGTGTAGCCATGGCTGAACAGGAAGAATTGGATATGGTTCTTTTCAGTGCAGAAGAATTTTATGAAAATGAATCGTTACAGCGGGATCAGAAGCAGTTTTCCGGTTATTATAATCGCTACGGAGATTACAGTGGCTGCATGACAGGAAAAGAGTTTTTTGCAAAAGCAGTATCTTATGGAGAATATAAACCTGCGGTTTACCTGTGCCTGATGAGAAGAGATATTCTGGAAAAAAAGGGTATCCGATTTATTGAGGGAATTGTATGTGAAGATAATATTTTTACAATTCAATGTCTTACAGAAGCAAAGAAAGTACGCTATGTAAATGGGAATTTTTACAGACGCCGCTTAAGGGAAAAATCTGTTATGACAGGAAGCAGCGGTCTGCGTCTGGCATATTCGTATTATGTGGTTTTGAAATCACTGGGACATTATATCGAAGAGGAGAAATTTGACAGGGAGTACTGCGATGTTCTGCTGAGACAGATGGACAGAATGAGAGACAATGCATGCAGAGCAATCTGGCAAATGGACTTTTGTGAAATCGAACAGGAAATTTCAGAAAATCTGACGGCAGAGTGGATAGATTTTTATTTCTATGTATACAGTATAAAAAATATAAAGGCGTTAAATGAAAAGAACTACAGGAAATTAAAGAAAATCAGCGAAAACGAAAAAGTAATAAAATTAAAAGCGCTGTATCAGAGAGATAAACAGGATAATAAAAATAAAGAACTCAGAGCTGAAATCAAAGAGCTTAAATGTGAGATTGAAGATTTCCAGAAAGAAATGAAAAAATACCAGTTACTGAAAGCTGAACATAATACTCTGAAAGAACAGCATGAAACTCTGAAAAGCAGAATGTCAGGTGTGTTAACCAGCTGGTCATATAAACTTGGAAGGGGAATCACTGCAATCCCGAGAAAAATAAGATGTATCATAAAAAAATAATATAAAGATAAGGAATGGAGAAAAAGAAATGGCAAAAGTATCAATTATTGTTCCAACCTATAATGTGGAAATGTATCTGGATGAATGTCTGGAGAGTCTTCAGAGACAGACGCTGAAAGACATTGAAATTATCTGTGTTAATGATGGCTCAAAAGACAGTTCTCTTGAGATTATAAAGAGATATGCAGCAGGAGATTCAAGGTTTGTTGTGATTGACAAGGAAAACGGTGGTTATGGAAAAGCCATGAACGTTGGACTGGATAAGGCAACAGGGGAATATATTGGAATTGTTGAGCCAGATGATTTTGTTCCGCTTTATATGTATGAAGATCTGTATAATGTGGCGGCAAAGAACGAACTTGATTTTGTAAAAGCTGATTTTTACAGATTTACCAGAAACGATGAAAATGGAAATATGAATCTGGTATATAATCATCTGGACAAAACAGCAGAATGGTATAATAAAGTATTTAATCCAAGCCAGGAACCGGAAACACTTCGTTTTATTATGAATACATGGAGCGGCATTTATCGAAGAGATTTCCTGGAACAGCATCATATCAGACATAATGAGACACCAGGTGCTTCTTTCCAGGATAATGGATTTTATTTTCAGACATTCATTTATGCCCAGCGTGCGATGATTCTGGATAAACCATATTATATGAACCGTCGTGACAACCCGAATTCATCTGTAAACAATAAAGAAAAAGTTTATTGTACCAATATAGAATATGATTATATCAAGGATATCCTCATGAGGGATCCGGAAATCTGGAATCGCTTTAAATATATGTATTCACTCAAAAAACTTCATAACTATAATTTTACATTGGGACGAATCGGTGATGAGTTCAAGAGGGAATATATACAGCGGATCAGCAGGGAATTTCGCAGAGCCAGAGACAATGGTGAACTTAAAGAAAGTGTGTTTGGAGTAAGAGAATGGGAAAACCTGCAGTTTATGATCAAGGATCCGGACGGATTTTATGAGAAATTTTATCTGCAGAGTAAAAAAGAGCGTATTTTAGAAAAAAGAGTAAAGGAACTTGAAAACTCCACAACACTGCGTGTTGGAAGAATAGTTATGTATGTTCCGATTAAAATAAAAAGAATGTTAAAAAAACTCAGAAAATAAGCAGGTGATAATAATGGAGAATATAAAAGTTTCTGTTATACTTCCGGTATACAATGTGGAAAAGTATCTGAAACAATGTCTTGACACGATTGTCGGTCAGACATTAAAAGAAATTGAAATTCTGTGTGTGGACGATGGCTCTACAGATGACTCTGTTCAGATATTGAAAGAATATGAACAAAAAGATCATCGGATAAAAGTTCTGTCTCAGAAAAATGCAGGAGCCGGTGCGGCCAGGAATCTTGGCCTTCGTCATGCATCCGGGAAATATCTTTCTTTCCTGGACAGTGATGATTTCTTTGAACCGGATATGCTGGAAACAGCGTATGAACAGGCGGAACGGTATCAGGCGGAAATGGTGGTTTTCCGTTCTAACCAGTATCTGACAGAAAAGGACGAATATAAAGAAACACCATGGACACTGCGTATGCAGGAGCTTCCACCATATGCACCGTTTGGACGCAGACAGATGACAGACAATATTTTTAAGGTTTTTGTAGGATGGGCATGGGATAAGCTGTTTTTGAAATCTTTTGTAGATGAAAAAAATCTTACGTTCCAGGAGCAACGCACCAGCAATGATCTGTTATTTGTGTTCAGTGCAGTAGCACTTGCAAAGAAAATTGCAGTGACAGATAAAATTCTGGCACATCAGAGAAGAGATGCAAAGGATTCTCTTTCCAAGACAAGAGAAAAATCATGGGATTGTTTTTATAAGGCATTAACGGCACTTCGGGAAAGAATGAAGCAGGAGGGGATTTTTGAGGAAGTTGAGAAAGACTTTATCAACTATGCACTTCATTTCAGTCTCTGGAACCTGAATACTCTGGCGGAGCCGACCCAGACAATACTTAGAAACAAACTACTGGAAGAGTGGTTTGCGGATCTGGGAATTTCCGGAAAAAACAAAGAATATTTTTATAACAAATCTGAATATGAACAATATGCAAAGCTTATTGAAAGCGGAAAGTAGAGGACTGGTTTTATGAATAAACATTACGATTATCTGGTAGTTGGTGCAGGTCTTTACGGAGCTGTTTTTGCGCATGAGGCCAAAAAGGCAGGAAAGTCTGTTCTTGTTATTGATAAACGCCCGAACATTGCCGGAAATGTATATACAGAAGACATGGAAAAAATCCATGTACATAAATATGGAGCACACATTTTCCATACAAACAACAAAAAGGTCTGGGATTATATCACACAGTTTGCAGAATTTAACCGTTTTACCAACAGCCCGGTTGCCAATTATCACGGAGAGCTTTATTCGCTTCCGTTTAATATGTACACATTCAACAAGATGTGGGGTGTGGTAACACCGGAAGAAGCAGCAGCCAAGATTGAAGAGCAGAAACGTGAAGCAGGTATCACAGAGCCAAAGAATCTGGAAGAACAGGCTATTTCCCTGGTCGGAAGAGATATTTTTGAAAAACTGATCAAAGGATATACAGAGAAACAGTGGGGAAGAAGCTGTAAGGAACTTCCTGCCTTTATTATCAAGAGACTTCCGGTTCGCCTGACTTTTGATAATAATTATTTTAATGCATTATATCAGGGAATTCCGATGGGCGGATACACAAAGATGGTTGCAAACATGCTGGATGGCATAGAAGTCCGCCTGGAGGAAGATTATCTTGACAAAAAAGAGGAATGGGATGCTATTGCAGACAAGGTAATCTATACAGGTCCGATCGATGCATATTTTGGTTATCAGATGGGATATCTGGAATATCGTTCTGTACGTTTTGAGACAGAACTGCTTGATAAACCGAATTTCCAGGGAAATGCGGCTGTCAATTATACAGATGTGGAAACACCGTGGACCAGAATCATTGAACACAAATGGTTTGAGTTTGGCAAGGATGATGACGGACAGGAGATTCCAAAGACTGTGATCAGCCGTGAGTACAGTTCTGAATGGAAACCTGGAGATGAACCATATTATCCGGTTAACGATGAGAAAAACGGAGCACTTTACGAGAAATACAGACTTCTTGCGCAGAAGGAAGAGAACGTGATCTTTGGTGGTCGACTGGGTGAATATAAGTATTATGATATGGATGCGGTAATCGCGTCTGCACTTTCCATGTGCGAAAATGAACTCTAAAATATGACAAAAATATGAAGTTACAATGAAAATTGTATTGCAACAACTCTGAAAAGCTGTTATAGTAAGTCTCGTAAACAAAAAGCAAACGATGATCTTTGATAAAAGAAACATAAGTAAGGAGTTTTTTTATGAAAAAAGCCACAGTGAACAGGTGGAAGGGAATTGTTTTTTTGACGTTGTTGTTTGGATTTCTGTTTCTGGCGCTAAGCAGACCGATTTCGGCTGAGGCAGCCACTACAGAGAAGTGTAAAGTTGTTTTTGCGAATTCCAATGGCGTAGTTTCTAATGATACATTTCGTAAGTGGGCCAGGACTGTAACTAAGGGGAGTTATATTCAGCTTCCGACAGTAAACCGTTCCGGTTATAAATGCGTATGGGTAGAGAAGAGAGGGACCAAAGAGCTGAAATATGCTACAGGAAGGAATGTGAGAATTACAAAAAACACGAAATTCTGTCTGCGTTATTATAAGCTCTATACGGTAAGATACTATACCATGAATGGAAGCAAAGAATATACCAGCCTGCGGGAACAGGGATATCAGGGTCAGGTGCTGACATTTCCTCTGCATCCGACGGCGACGGGGTATAAGTTCCTCGGATGGAGTACTTCTATAAATGGTAAAACAGTCAAAAAAGAGGGCGACAGTCTGCGTGTTACCGGTAATATGAAGTTTTATATTGTCGGAAAGAAAATTACAGGAGTCAATCTCCGTAAATACGACGGAACGGTATGGAAAGTTGTGGATACCAGTTCCGGAAGTGCAACATTTCCGGCAGTAAACCTGAACAGTGCAAATATGTGTCTGGGCTGGTCACGTACCAAGGGAAAAACAACCAATCCTGAATATAAGGCAGGCGATAAAATTCCTACCAGAACAGGAAACTATTATATGGTTGTATTTTTCTCAAAACAGGATCGTGCACCGGCATCAATTATAAAACCTACGAAACATCAGATGGTTTATTTTGTAGGAGATTCCAGAACGGTTGGGCTTCAGCTTGCCCTTGGAAATTCTGCTCCTTCAAATGTAGATTTTGTATGTAAAGGAAATCAGGGACTTGACTGGTTCCGACAGACTGGTTACAGGGAACTGCTCCGGAAACTGTCGAAGCAGTCACGTAAGACAAAGAAAGCGGTTATTATTAATCTCGGTGTAAATGATATGAGTAACATCAATACATATGTTGTTTACATGAGAAAAGTGTCCGAAAATCTCAAACAGAATTATAATTGTGATATGTATTATCTTTCTGTAAATCCGGTGAACAGTGCCATGATTCGAAGCTATGGTGCCGGAACGAGAACAGAAGCACAGGTGGCAGCTTTTAATAAGACAATTTATCAGAAATTATGCAGTGGAAGTGATCGTGCGTTTATTTATATTAATACCTGTACGAACCTTCAGAAATATGGATGGAGCAGCAACCGTTATGATGCAGGAATCTATGATGGACTTCATTATTCGGTTGAAACGACTCTCCGTATTTATGGCTACTGTATCAGGAAGCTGAATGCCTGATCTATTATTGAAATCAGAGAGGAATCTTTATTAATTATGAAACGAGTAATCACATACGGAACTTTCGACCTGCTTCATTATGGGCATATCAATCTTTTGCGTCGTGCCAGACAGCTTGGAGATTATCTGATCGTAGGTCTTTCCACAGATGAGTTCAACTGGAATGAAAAGCAGAAGAAATGTTATTTCTCCTACGAAAAAAGAAAACAGCTTCTGGAGGCAATCCGTTATGTGGATCTTGTAATTCCGGAAGAAAACTGGGAACAGAAACGTTCCGACGTAAAAGAATATCATGTAGATACCTTTGTGATGGGAGATGACTGGAAAGGTAAGTTTGATTTCCTCAAAGAAGAAGGCTGCGAGGTGGTTTACCTGCCACGTACACCTGAGATCTCCAGTTCCCAGATCAAGGAAGATCTTCACACAAAAGAACAGCAGAAATAATGACTGACCGGGGTTACGCCTCGGTCAGTTCTTTTATGGAGTGGAACTGGTAGCCCATTTCTTCCCATTTGGTGAGAAGTTCATCCAGGATCGCGGCGTTCGTGGAGGAAGTGTTGTGGAGCAGAACGATCGCACCAGGGTGGATCCGGGGAATCAGTTTCTGGAAAGCTTCTTCCTTCGAGGGCTGCTGCTCCTGGATCCAGTCCACATAGGCAAGACTCCAGAAAAAGGTGGAATAGCCAAGTTCTTTTGCCATGGAAAGATTTTCTGTGCTGTAGACACCGCGGGGCGGCCGGTAAAATTTGGTCATGGGTTCGCCCGTTACGGAAGTATAGAGTTCTTCCACGCCTTCAAGTTCCTTCTGAAAGGATTCCATCGAAGAAATCTGAGACATATCCGGATGGGTCATCGTATGGTTTCCCACAATATGCCCCTCTGTGATCATGCGTTTGATAAGATCGGGATTATCTTTGATAAAATTTCCGACAGCAAAAAAGACAGCGGGAGCCTGGTGCTTTTTAAGTGCCTCCAGGATTGCAGGGGTGTTTCCATTCTCATATCCGGCATCAAAAGTCAGATAGAGGATTTTTTCGTCAGTATCGCTGGCATAATAGGCGTTGTACTGTTTCAGATCATCGATCGTGGCGTTTCCGGCAGGACGTTTTCCTTCTTCCTGAAAACTTAATCCCCAGCTTGCACTTTGGACAGAAGCAGAGGTTTCTTTTGTGGGAGAAAGCGTTCCGGTGAGGATCCCAAGCAGACTGCCGAGGGTAAAAGCACCGGCCAGCAGAAGGAGAGAACATAAAAAGCGGGATTTCTTTATGTAGTGAAAGACAAGAATAAAAAAAGATGTCATGGGAATCTCCATGTAGATGTTTGATTCAGTATATGTAAGAAGACAAAAAATTAGAGCCATCAGATGAATTATTTAATCTGGTGGCTCTTCTACTGTTCATTGTCCAATGGAACGTACCTCCTGTTTGGTTTATAAAACATTTGGAATAATTATGAGTTTACGTTTCTGGTGGTCCGTACCTCTCTTCCTGAAATTATGATGTGTTAAGATTTACGTTTCTGGTGGTCTGTACCTGCCTTTCTTAAAGTATTGGGGTTCGCTTAAGCTTTCGGTGGTCTCACGCCTTTCTGTTTGTTTTTTTGTTTTCGTTCCTTTGTTTTATGTACTTAATATAACAGATAAAATTACATTTGTCAACAATAAAAAATAAAAATTTCAAAATAAATATTTCGTATACAGCAAACAATATAATAAAAATAGAATTGTCTGAAAACAATACAGAAAATGAAATTGCGACGATCTCTGCATAGAAAGAAGCATCAGGGGAAAACTAAGTTTATCATTTGATGAAGGAGGTAATCTCATGTTGCGTTATCTACCTGTACGCAGGATCCACGCAAGACAGGTTCTGGACTCCAGAGGAACACCTACTGTTGAGGTGGAAGCTACCGTAGGCGAAGGGATCATTGGAATTGAGGGATATACAGCGAGGGCGATCGTGCCATCCGGAGCATCGACAGGAAGATTTGAGGCGGTGGAACTCCGGGATGGAGAAAAAGGATATTATGTCGGATTAAGTGTGCGAAAAGCAGTCGAAAATGTAAATATCAGACTGGCGGAAGCCATTCTTGGAGAAAATGCGCTGAATCAGGTGCGGATCGACGAGCTTCTGATAAAGGCAGATGGAACGGAAAACAAGAGCAGTGCCGGGGCAAATGCAACTCTGGGCGTTTCCATGGCGGTTGCCCGGGCAGCGGCGATGGCGCTTCGGATTCCGCTTTATCAGTATCTTGGCGGCTGCCATACAAGAAAAATGCCGGTTCCGATGATGAATATCCTGAATGGAGGAAAGCATGCGGACAACACTGTAGATCTGCAGGAATTCATGATCATGCCCTGCGGTGCCGGGAATTTTGAAGATGGGATCCGGATGTGTGTGGAGATCTATCAGTTTCTCAAGATCCTTCTCAGAGAGAAAGGCCTTTCGACAGCGGTAGGGGATGAAGGTGGTTTTGCGCCGGATCTCAAAGATTCCAGGGATGTCCTGCGGCTGATCCTTGAGGCAGTTGAAAAAGCAGGGTATGAACCGGGAAAAGATATTTTTATTGCGATCGATGCAGCAGCCAGTGAACTTTATGATGAAGAACAGGGTGTGTACCGTTTTCCGGGTGAGAGTAAGATGAAAGCCGAAGAAGTGCTCCGGGATGCGGCAGAAATGATCGATTATTATGAAGAACTTCTGGAAGAATTTCCAATCATTTCAATTGAGGATGGTCTTAATGAGGATGACTGGGAAGGCTGGAAAACAATGACAGAACGTCTCGGAGACAGGCTGCAGCTTGTGGGAGATGATCTTTTTGTCACAAATGTCAAAAGACTTTCCTGTGGAATCAGGCTTGAGGCGGCAAATGCGATCCTCGTCAAAGTAAACCAGATCGGTACCTTAAGCGAGGCGATGGATGCAGTGAAAATGGCGCAGCACGCAGGATACCGTGCGATCATCTCACATCGTTCGGGCGAGACAGAAGATGCTTTTATCGCAGATCTTGCAGTGGCGACAGGAGCCGGGCAGATCAAGACAGGAGCACCATGCCGCTCTGACCGGAATGCGAAATACAATCAGCTCATCCGGATCAGTGAATTGCTTGGAGAAGATGCTGTTTATGAAAATCCATTTCAAAAAGAGTGACGTCTGAATAAAAAATGCGGTGTACAGGATCCGATTCTGTCTGCACAGTGCAAAAAAAGCAGGGGGAATCGGATTTTTGCCCTGAAACTTATCCAAAAACGGTTGAAATCCAGAGGGTGGTATGGTACAATCTTATTACTGTCCACAGGTAATATTTCGCGAGGTGTTTTGCCATGAATATGGCAAAATCCCGAGACATACAGGGCAAAATGCCATCACCGAAGGTGATTTGAAATGCATTTTGACCAAGTTACTGTGAACGAAGTGAACAGTAACACAATATTTTGCAGTTGATTAGGAGGTGTAACCGAAGTGCAGATTTTGAGAACAATACTGACTATTATTTTTGCTATAGATTGTATTGCGCTGACTGTTGTTGTTCTGATGCAGGAAGGCAAGCAGCAGGGCCTGGGTGGAACGATTTCAGGTGCCTCAGATACATACTGGGGAAGAAACAAGGGACGTTCTATGGAAGGTGGCCTTGTAAGAGCAACTACGATCATGGCAGTGTTATTTTTTATACTGGCAGCTGTTTTAAATATGAATTTTTAGTCAAAGGAAACACTCTTGTATAAATTGCAAGAGTGCTTTTTTTACGTTGGATATCAATAAAGGAGAGCTTTAGGTGAGCAGAAAGAAAAACTGGGAAAAGAAAAAGAAATTTTCCAAGGGCAAACAGATAAAGAAAGATAAATTTAAATTAAAGAAAAGAGATCTCTGGGAGTTTGAGAAACAGGGTCTGATCAAAGAGGGTACCTTCATAGGCAACCAGAAGGGCTTTGGATTTGTGGAACTTGAGGACGAGGAAGATGATATCTTTATTCCGGCAAATTCTGTAGGAACTGCCATGCATCAGGACAAGGTGAGAGTCCTTGTGAAGAAGAAGTCCGGCAGCGGAAAGCGTCAGGAGGGCACGGTTGTCGAAATCCTTGAGCGTGGGACCACGGAGGTTGTGGGTACTTTTCAGAGAGAACGTGATTATGGATTTGTACTTTGTGACAATCAGAAGTATGCAAAGGATATCTATATCGCAGCTAAGAATTCCAAGGGAGTCCGCGATGGCGACAAGGTCGTGGCAGAGATCATTGATTATGGCGATGAGAGACATAAGCCGGAAGGCAGGATCAAGGAGGATATGGGAAGCATAAATGCACCTGGAACGGATATCCTGGCGATCGTGAAGAGTTTCAATATCCCGTCAGAGTTCCCGCCGAAGGTCATCACACAGGCAGGACGTGTTCCGGATCACGTGCTTGATGCCGACAGAGATGGCAGGATGGACCTCACACATCTTCAGACCGTGACGATTGACGGAGAGGATGCCAAGGACCTCGATGATGCGATCTCTCTTACAAAAGAAGGCGATATCTATCATCTTGGTGTGCATATCGCAGATGTGAGCAACTATGTTCAGGGAGGCAGCGCACTGGACAAAGAAGCACTAAAGAGAGGAACCAGTGTGTACCTTGCAGACCGTGTGATCCCGATGCTTCCGGAGCGGCTTTCAAATGGAATCTGTTCACTGAACCAGGGAGAGGATCGACTGACTTTAAGCTGTCTTATGGATATTGACAAGAACGGCCAGGTGATCGATCACAAGATCGCAGAGACGATCATCCGCGTGGATCGAAGAATGAGTTATACGCAGGTACGCTGCATCCTGGAAGACGGCGATACTGAGACAAGCCTTGAGTATGCGGATTTTGTGCCAATGTTTTTCCTGATGAAAGAACTTTCAGAGCTTCTTCGGAGCCGCAGGCACCACAGAGGATCGATCGACTTTGATTTTCCGGAGAGCAAGATCACCCTCAACGGCGCGGGAAGAGCGATCGATGTGCAGGCTTATGAGGCGAATGTGGCGACAGAGATCATTGAGGATTTCATGCTGATGGCAAATGAGACCGTTGCAAAGGAGTACTGTCAGGGTGAGTATCCGTTTGTATACCGTACTCACGAGACCCCGGATCCGGAACGTGTGGAGAGTCTTCTGACGCTTCTTCGAAACCAGGGGATCTCTGTGCAGAAGGCCGGTGAGGAGATCACCCCGAAGGAGATCCAGGAGATCATCGAAAGTATCCAGGGACTGCCGAATGAGACAATGATCAGCCGTCTGACCCTGCGTACGATGAAGCAGGCAAAATATACGACACAGTGCAGCGGTCACTTTGGTCTTGCAGCGAAATATTACTGTCATTTTACTTCTCCGATCAGGAGATATCCAGATTTACAGATCCACCGTATCATTCGTGATAATATAAGGGGGAGACTTCAGAGAGAAGGAAAGACAGAGCATTACAGAGAGATCCTCGAACATGTTGCACAGCAGTCCAGTGCATGTGAGAGAAGGGCACAGGAAGCAGAGAGAGAGTCAGACCGCTTAAAGAAAGCTGAATACATGTCTTATCATCTCGGTGAAGAATTTGAGGGCATCATTTCAGGCGTGACTGCTTATGGATTCTATGTGGAACTTCCGAATACCGTCGAGGGACTTGTTCATGTGACGAGCCTTCGGGACGATTATTATTCTTATAACGAAGAAACTTATGAGCTGAGCGGCGAACTGAGCCACAAAGTCTACCATCTCGGACAGAAAGTAAGAGTCAGGGTGGCAGATGCGGATGCTCTGAAGAGAACGGTAGATTTTACCGTTGTTGAGTAAAGGAGGGAATTTTATGGCGAAAGCAACAGGGATCAAACTGATCGCCAACAACAAAAAAGCCTTTCATGATTATTTTATAGAGGACACTTATGAAGCCGGTATTTCTCTGGCAGGAACAGAGGTAAAGTCCCTTCGTATGGGCAAGTGCAGTGTCAAGGAATCTTTTATCCGTGTAGAAAAAGGCGAAGTATATATCTATGGAATGCACATCAGCCCCTATGAGAAGGGAAATATCTTTAACAAGGATCCTCTGCGTGTCAGGAAGCTTCTTCTTCACAGACATGAGATCAACAAGATCGAGGGCAAACTTCAGGAAAAAGGTCTCACGCTGGTTCCTCTCAAGGTGTATTTCAAGGGCAGTCTGGTAAAGGTTGAAGTTGGTGTGGCGCGAGGCAAGAAGCTCTATGACAAGAGACAGGATATTGCAAAGAAAGACCAGCGAAGAGAAGCTGAGAGAGAGTTTAAGGTTAAAAATCTGTAACTTTAAAAATTGTATGAATTTTGGGACATTTAGTTGACAAGAATCTGAGACTCTGTATAATTAAGTTAAATAATAATGACATCATAGGACTATTACGTAATAGGAAACAGGAGGGAATAGATATGCTCAAAAAACGTTATTTGGCCATTGCAGGGCTTGCTGTGCTGGCAATAGCTGCATCAGGCTGTGGCAAGAAGAATACAACGGAACAGACACCAGTCCAGGTAACGCCTACTGAAACTCCTCAGGCGACACCTACGGTTACGATAGAACTTGTAAATATGGAAGAGACAACGGAGAAAAATGTAATCGGTGAAAAGACAGCAACAGCTTCCAAGGTTGCTATTGTAAACCGCACCGGTTCAGAGATTGCATCTATCTATATCAGAGAGACGCCATCTGATGATGCAGATGAGGACACTGCTGACGAATGGGGTGATGATCTTGTAAATGGTATGTTCACTCTTAAGAATGGAGAGAATGCAGTTTATTATTATGAGAAGCCATCTTCTTCAGGAAGCACATACGATATTCGTATCGCCTACACAGATGAAGATGCAAACGAATGTTTCTTCAGAAAACTGCCACTGGCATCTATGAAGCAGATTACTCTTCGAATGGACGGAGAGGGAGAAGATTCGATTCCTTATGCAACGTATTTTACAACAACTGGAAGTAAAGAAGTATCTACTCTGAATGAAGTGAAGAAGAGACTTGGTCTTGACACCGATAGCGAAGAAGATGTGACACCGACTCCGGATCCATCTGATTCAGCCGATCCGACGCAGGCACCGGATGATTCTGATAACACAGCCAATCCGACACAGGCACCAAATCCGGATGATAACAACAATAACAGTAATAACGGTGACGACGGAGATAATACAAGTCCGACAGATTCTACGATTCGGACAGCAGAGGGATATATTGGCAGATCATTGGATGATCTGGTTTCAGCGATTGGCGATTCCAATTCATCAGAATATGACGAAGACCCGGATAATGGCACAAGCGGTTATTATTATTACGGAAACTTCACGGTTTCAACAACTGTAGATGCCGATGGAAACGAAGTTGTTACAGGCGTATGGTAAGAATACTGATGCAGATGCATCGGAGGAAAGGATAAATAACTATGAAGAGGATTTTACTGAAATTAAGTGGAGAGGCTCTGGCAGGAGCAGAGAAGAAAGGATTTGATGAGGCTACAGTCATCGCTGTTGCAAAGCAGATCCGCACAATTGTAGAAGAGGGAACTCAGGTAGGTATTGTGATCGGAGGAGGAAACTTCTGGAGAGGACGTACCAGTGAGACCATCGACCGCAATAAGGCAGATCAGATCGGTATGCTGGCTACAGTCATGAACTGCATCTATGTATCTGATATCTGCAGATATCTGGGACTTCGCACAGAGATTTTTACACCGTTCGAATGCGGCGCATTTACAAGCCTCTATTCCAAAGATGCAGTAGAGGAAGGCTTTGCACAGGGCAAGGTTCTGTTCTTCGCAGGCGGTACAGGCCATCCGTATTTCTCTACAGATACAGCAACCGTACTTCGCGCTGTTGAGATCGAGGCAGAGGCGATCCTTCTTGCCAAAGCCGTAGATGGAATCTATGACAGCGATCCGAAGGTTAACCCGAACGCTGTGAAATACGATGAGATCAGCATTCAGGAAGTCGTTGACAAGAAACTGGCAGCTATGGACCTTACAGCATCTATCATGTGCCTGGAGCAAAAAATGCCAATGCTTGTTTTTGGCCTTGAGGAAGAGAACAGCATCATCAATACAGTTCATGGTAAATTCAACGGAACCAAGGTAACTGTATAAAATAAATTACAAGAGGGAGATTTGACAAATGGATGAAAGAGTTCAGAAATATGAGCAGAAAATGACCAAGACACTGAAAGGCTTCGAGGAGGAACTGACAACGATCCGTGCAGGACGTGCAAACCCGCATATTCTTGACAAGATCACCGTAGATTATTATGGAAGCCCGACACCGCTTCAGCAGGTGGCAAACATCACAGTGCCGGAGGCACGTATGATCCAGATCCAGCCATGGGAAGCAAGCCTGATCAAAGGAATCGAGAAAGCAATCCTTACATCTGATCTGGGACTGAACCCGAACAACGATGGTAAACTGATCCGTCTGGTACTTCCGGAGCTCACAGAGGAGCGTCGTAAAGAGCTGGTAAAGGATGTCAAGAAGAAAGGTGAGGCTGCCAAAGTTGCTGTCCGCAATGTCCGCCGTGATGCAAACGATGCATTCAAGAAACTTGGCAAGCAGGACGTTTCCGAGGATGAGATCAAAGACCTTGAGGATGCTGTACAGAAACTGACAGATAAATTTGTCAAAAAGATCGATGAAGCAGTAGATACCAAAGCAAAAGAAATCCTGACTGTATAATCCCGGTCAGGTGGGGAATGAGGAGAGGGAGAGCCGGAAACAGGCTCTCTTTCTGTTGCATAAAAAGAAATAAGAGGAGAAACATATGAGAGTACCAAATCATATAGCTATCATTCTTGACGGAAACGGCAGATGGGCGAAGGCAAAGGGGATGCCGAGAGGATACGGACATATCAAGGGATGTGCGAATCTGGAGACGATCTGTGATGATATCAAGGATCTTGGCGTAAAATACCTGACGGTCTATGCTTTTTCGACAGAGAACTGGAAACGATCCAGAGAAGAAGTAGAGGGCTTGATGAAGCTGTTCCGAAGCTATCTCAAAAAATGCATGAAAAGCGCAGAGAAAAACCATATGCGTGTCAAGGTCATCGGTGATCCATCCGCGTTTTCACCGGATATTCAGGAGAAGATCCGCCAGCTTGAGGAGTTTTCCAAGGATTACGATGAGCTTTATTTCCAGATTGCACTGAATTATGGAAGCCGTGACGAAATCGTGCGAGGTGTGCGTAAACTGGCTCAGGATGTGGCAGACGGCAAACTGGTTCCGGATGCGATCGATGAGTCATGCTTTGAGAATTATCTGGATACTGCCGGAGTTCCGGATCCGGATCTTATGATCCGCACAAGTGGAGAATTAAGACTTTCCAACTTTCTTATGTGGCAGCTGGCTTATACAGAATTTTATTTCACAGATGTTCCGTGGCCAGATTTCCATAAGGAAGAATTAATTAAGGCAATTGAGAAATATAATGAGAGAGACCGCAGATATGGCGGGGTCAAGGAGGAGTAAATAAAGATGTTTAAGACACGATTGATCAGTGGTATCTTTCTGGTGATTGCAGCACTTCTGACGATCATCAGTGGAGGATATGTACTTTTTGTAACTTTGCTCTGTGTTTCTCTTCTTGGAATCCAGGAACTTTATAAGGCAATGGGTGTTCATAAGGATGGCGTAGGACTTCTGGAACTCGCAGGATATCTGGGGACGATCCTGTATTATGCTTCTCTGCTCCTTGGATTTGAGAGATACGGAATGATGGCAGTCCTTCTGGGACTGGTGCTTCTGATGTTTGTATATGTGTTTACATATCCGAAATATGAAGCGGATCAGGTGATGTCAGCATTTTTTGGAATCGTTTATGTGGCAGTCATGCTTTCCTTTATTTTCCTTACGAGAAATCTTGAGGGAGGTAAATTCCTTGTATGGCTGATCTTCCTCTGCTCCTGGGGATGTGATACCTGTGCCTATTGCGTGGGAATGCTGATCGGTAAACACAAGATGGCACCTGTATTGAGCCCTAAGAAATCCGTCGAGGGAGCTGTCGGCGGTGTTGTGGGAGCAGCAGCACTTGGCGCGATCTATGCGGCTGTGACTCATGGACCGATAGTGGAATATGCAGTGATCTGTGCAGTCGGTGCACTGATCTCTATGGTAGGAGATCTTGCTGCATCTGCGATCAAGAGAAATCGCGGCATCAAGGATTACGGCAAGCTGATCCCGGGACATGGAGGCATCCTTGACCGTTTTGACAGTGTGATCTTTACTTCACCGATCATCTTTTATCTTGCGAAGATGATCCTTGGTTTATAAAATTCAGATGAATGGAGGAACTCTGTTTTTATGAAGAAAATTGCGATATTAGGTTCAACAGGTTCTATCGGAACACAGACACTGGATGTTGTGCGCGCAAACGGCGATATTGAAGTCCTTGGTATCAGCGCAGGACGGAATATTGCGAAGCTGGAAGAGCAGGTCAGGGAATTTTCTCCGCAGCTCGTGGCAGTCTGGGATGAAAATGCAGCCAGAGATCTGGCACAGAAGATCCAGGATACAGATACGAAGGTAGTGTCCGGTATGGACGGACTTTTGGAACTGGCAGCAATGCCGGAGACGGAAATCCTTGTTACCGCGATCGTGGGAATGCTTGGGATCCGTCCTACGATCGAGGCGATCCGTGCAGGTAAGGATATTGCGCTGGCAAACAAGGAAACTCTGGTAACTGCAGGACATCTGATCATGCCGATGGCAGAGGAATATGGTGTGAAGATCCTGCCAGTGGACAGTGAACACAGCGCGATCTTCCAGTCTCTGAACGGAGAACATAAGGAAGAAGTACATAAACTTCTGATCACAGCGTCCGGCGGACCTTTCCGTGGAAGAAAGAGAGCTGATCTGGAGCATGTGACCCTGGAGGATACCCTGAAACACCCGAACTGGGTAATGGGACAGAAGATCACTGTAGATTCCGCAACTCTTGTCAATAAAGGGCTTGAGGTCATGGAGGCGAAGTGGCTTTTTGGTATGGATCTGGATCATATCCAGGTTGTTGTACAGCCGCAGAGTGTGATCCATTCCATGGTAGAGTTCAAGGATGGAGGAATCATCGCCCAGCTTGGAACACCGGATATGCGCCTTCCGATCCAGTATGCGCTTTATTATCCTCATAGAAGATATCTTGCGGGAGACCGGCTTGATTTTGCGAAACTTGGACAGATCACATTTGAGGAACCGGATATGGAGACCTTCCTGGGACTTCCGATGGCAATCCAGGCATCCAGAGAGGGCGGTTCCATGCCGACCGTATTTAACGCGGCGAATGAACTGGCAGTAAAGAAATTCCTGCACCGTGAGATCCGGTTCCTGGATATTTATGATATTATCGGGCAGGCTATGGAAAGACATATAAAGATCGAGCATCCACAGCTTGAGGATATTTTGGCAGTAGAAAACGAGACTTATCAGTGGATTGAAAGCAGGTGGTAAATTGAAGATTCTGATTGCGATCATCATTTTCAGTGCAATCATTTTGATACATGAGCTGGGACATTTTCTCCTGGCGAAATTGAACGGGATCAGTGTGACGGAGTTTTCTCTTGGAATGGGACCGAGATTATTCAGTGTCCAAAAAGGAGAGACACGTTACTCTGTGAAATTACTTCCTCTTGGCGGTTCCTGTGCCATGGTTGGCGAGGATACGGCAGAGGAAGAACTTCCGGGATCTTTTAATGCGGCTCCGGTATGGGGCAGGATCTCTGTCGTGGCGGCAGGCCCGGTCTTTAACTTTATTCTGGCACTTATCCTGTCGGTGATCATTGTCGGTTTTGTCGGTTATGATCCGGCAGAGATCGTGGAAGTACAGCAGGATTCTGCCGCGTCAGAGGCAGGACTTGAGGCAGGCGATGTGATCACGGAATACAATGGATACCATGTGGATCTGGCGAAGGATCTGTATGTGTACAGTTATCTGAACTCACTCAATGAGGGAGATACAGTTACACTTAAAGTACGCCGCGATGGCGAAACGAAGGAAATCCAGTATACACCGGATGTTTCGGTGAGATATCTTCTTGGATTTAACCGTTCGGATGCATCTTCGATGACAGTAGAATCTCTGATCGAGGGAATGCCTCTTGAAGCGGCGGGGCTTCAGCCGGGAGATACGATCACGGCGATCAACGGAACAGAGGTTGCGGATGGAGAAGCATATGATGCTTACCTTCAGGAGCACCCGCTTTCAGATGAGCCGGTGGAGATTACTTATGTGCGTGACGGACTGGATTATACGGCAACGATCACGCCGCAGGAATACCGCACACCGGTACTTGGATTTTCCTATAATCTGGGATATCAGAAGGCGAACGGGCTTGAAGTGCTGAAATATGGTACCCTGGAAGTGAAATATATGATCCGTACTACACTTCTGAGTCTGAAACAGCTTGTTACAGGCGGCCTCGGCTTTAAGGATCTGAGCGGCCCGGTGGGGGTTGTGGATGCGATCGGAACCACTTATGAGGAAAGCAAGAGCGAGGGCGCGCTGATGCTCTGGATGAATATGCTCAACATGGCGGTCCTTTTGTCGGCAAACCTTGGTGTAATGAACCTTCTGCCTCTTCCGGCACTGGATGGTGGAAGACTGGTATTTCTGATCGTAGAGGCGATCCGCCGGAAACCGATCAACCGGGAAGTGGAAGGAATGGTGCATTTCGCAGGTCTGATGCTTCTGATGGCATTGATGGTTGTAGTTATGTATAATGATATCCTGAAGATTTTCTGATGTTTTGGGATAAAATGGATTTGACAGTTAAGAGATATGAAGTGAATTAAGAATTATGAAAAACAAAATTTTGGCATCGCTCGTGCTGGCGGGAATATTTATGAGCAGCAGTCTCTGTGATCCGGGAAGTGAGATCCTGGCGGCAGAACAACAGGAAAGTACGAATTTTACGAATGATGACCTGAATTATGAAACAGAAACTCTGAAAGTAAACGTGGAACAAAAGGATACAGGATATACCAAATACTGGGTGGCTCATGTGCAGACGTTCAGCACAGAACAGTTGAAATCTGCATTGTGTGGCGGAACCTATGGAAATCCGCGCAAAACAACATCCGAGGAGCTTGCCTCTCATGATGGAATCATTGGTATCAATGGCAGTGCATTTTCCTATGGTTCGGGAGAACCCGCCCCTGGCAAGACTATGATCAAAGGCGGTCGGATCTATAATGATGTGTATTCAAACGGAAATATTTTCTGTGTGACAGAGGATGGTGGAATGTTTACTGCAGCTGCGGGAATGACGACAAAGGATCTTCTGAACCGCGGTGTGCAGGATACTTACTGTTTTGGTCCGACGCTTGTAGAGAACGGCGAGGCCAGTGAGATTTCCGGGCAGTTCCATCAGACTTCCAGATACCAGAGAGCGGCGGTGGGAATGGTAAGTCCCGGTGACTATTATCTGGTGGTTGTGGATGGTAAAGGCTATGGTGGCTCTCAGGGAATGACTTCTCAGGAGCTGCAGCAGGTTTTTCTGGATCTGGGATGTGACTATGCGTACAATCTGGACGGTGGTGGCTCAGCAACGCTTGTATTTAAGGGCAGAGTACTGAATATGCTGACAGATAACGGCAAAGAAAGAGCCTGCGGAGACATTCTGTATTTTGTGGATGCAGGAAATGGTTCCGAAGGCAAAGATATTGTTGTACATGAGGACGAGGGAATGATTCGTTCTGCAGGAGACTCTATATGGTAGTCTCCTGATTTTTTTGTGCTGTTCCGAAGAATCCTGACATAAACTATCCTGAGAGGTTTTTTCGGGAGAGATTTATGGAATTCTATGAAAAAATTCGGGCGCAGCAGGAAAATGTTGACCAGGGTCAATTGAAAGTCACAGTAATGACGGCAGATGGAACGCGTCCGGTTGAAAATGCCCGGGTAAAAATATCCTATACCGGAGAGAGCGGACAGACGATCGAGGAAGTACGGACTGATTCCTCCGGACAGATACCGGTTCTGGATGTAAAAACGCCTCCGCTGGAATACAGCATGGAACCGTCAGAGCAGCAACCATATGCGGAATATACGGTTCAGGTCGAGGCGGAGGGTTTTGAGAACTCTGAAGTAGCGGGTACGCAGGTACTCCCGGGAGTTCTTGCCCAGCAGACAGTCAGTGTGAATTTCCAGGCAGGCGCTTCTTTTGAACGAATCGTGATCGGTCCGCATACTCTGTGGGGCGAGTATCCGCCAAAGATTGAGGAGGCAGAGATCAAGCCTGTAAATGAAAGTGGCGAGATTGTTCTGAGCCGGGTTGTTGTGCCGGAATATATTGTCGTTCATGACGGACCTGTAAATGATAATACAGCACAGGATTATTATGTTCGTTACAAAGATTATATTAAAAATGTGGCGAGCAGTGAAATTTACGCTACCTGGCCGGATGATACGATCCGGGCAAATGTTCTGGCAATCATGTCATTTACATTGAACAGAGTCTATACGGAATGGTACCGGAACAAAGGAAAAGATTTTACAATTACATCGTCCACTGCCTATGATCACAAATGGATTCATGGAAGAAATATTTTTGACAGTATTTCCAGAATCGTAGATGAGCTTTTTGAAAATTATCTGTCGAGACCGGATGTGAGACAGCCGATTCTGACCCAGTACTGTGACGGACGGCAGGTACAGTGCAGAAACCGCGGATGGATGACACAATGGGGCAGTAAATCGCTGGGAGATCAGGGGTACTCTCCAATAGAAATTCTTCGGTATTTTTATGGAAATGATATTTATGTAAATGTTGCAGAAGCAGTATCGGGGATTCCTTCTTCCTGGCCGGGATATGATCTTAATATCGGGGCAACAGGAAATAAAGTCCGCCAGATTCAGGAACAGCTGAATGTGATTAGCGATGCATATCCGGCGATACCGAAGGTTGGAGTAGATGGGATTTATGGCGAGCAGACAAAGAATTCTGTTCGTAAATTTCAGGATGTCTTTGGACTTCCTGAGACGGGAATTACAGACTATCCGACCTGGTATAAGATTCAGGAGATTTATGTCGCTGTCAGCAGAATTGCAGAATTGAATTAAATTCACAAAAAAACGGAAAAATTTCAAAAAAAGCCTTGACTTTGTCAGTTGTTTCTGGTATCCTACTACATGTCGCGAGGGAAGAGAATAAAGAATTCCCAAAGAAATGCGATATGCGGAAGTGTCGGAACTGGCAGACGAGCAAGACTAAGGATCTTGTAAGCATTGCGCTTGTGTGGGTTCAAGTCCCATCTTCCGCATGGATAGATCCCTGTATCTGAGAAGGTGCAGGGATTTTTTTGATTATTATTCAGATTTATAAAAAACGCCGCATCACAGAGGCAGAAGATAAATAAACTGCCCTGTGGTGCGGCGTTTTTGGAACTATTTCATAAAATTATTTGATTTTGACAGAGGAAGTTCTGCTCCAAACAGAATAATAATTCTTTTTGCTGACGGTTTTGTATGTGCGGATTCGAATGTAATATTTCTTGCCACGGGTCAGCTTTTTCAGAATGGCAGATTTGGAGCTGCCTTTTGCGGTGATCGTTTTAGCACCCTTAAAGTTGCTTGAAGTACTGTACTGGATCTGGTAGGCAGTAATGGATTTTACCGGTTTCCAGGATATGCTTGCCTGATTCTTTGCAGGTGATTTTTCCATCGGTTTTTTTGTTCTTGATGATATCTGTTTTTTTACTGCTCTGATTCAGGGTAAGAGAAGCAGCTTTTACTGTAAGTGTAGCCTTTGCACGGGCAATCTGAAAGTTGACTGTTTTTCTGCCAGCATAGCATCTGGTACCTGTGACGGTGACAGAAGCCGTGCCTGCGTCTGTGTTATCGCTGTAGGCAAGTGTATAATCTGTGTCAGGGGACAATTTCTTACCGGCAGAGGTTGTTACGGTGATTTTCGGCTTTTTTTCGGAACCATCATAGGTGAATACCGAGCTGGAAAGCTGAACATTGCATTTGCTGAAATCATTGGCAGTAATCTGGAAGGTTTTTGTTATAGAACCGGAAAAGCTGCCGCTTCCATAGATAGTAACGGAAGCTGTGCCTGCATTGGTATTATTACGATAATACAAGGTATAATCCTGATCCTGCGTTAAGGTACTGCCGTTACATTTTACAGTGACATCAGGTTTTTTTGCTGCGCCGTCATAAATCTGCGACTCATCAGAAAGAGTGATGTCGCAACTGCTGATATCTCCACGGCTGATATAAAAGGTGGTGGTAAAATATCCGGAATAATTTCCAATACCTGTGATGCCCGCACGTGCTCTTCCAGGAGAAGCATTGTACGCATATTCTACAGTAAAGTCCCTGCCCTCAACCAGGGTTTTGCCGTTATTAACAATGGTTACTTTGGGTTCCTGTGGTCTGCCATCGTATATGCAGGTGTCTGGTGTAAGTGTACAGGTAGTGCTGCTTGTGTAGATAGAAGCAGGTTCGATCGTGTATTCTTTTGTTACACTGCCGGTTTTTACCAGATGTGGTGTGGTGGCACTGTCGGAAGTGCCTGCGTAATTGGAAAAATAGACTGATAAAAAATGAAAAAAGTGTTGACATATGGAGATTACTTCGTTATACTGTTGATTGTCGCGAGGGAAGAGAATAAAGAATTCCCAGGGAAATGCGATATGCGGAAGTGTCGGAACTGGCAGACGAGCAAGACTAAGGATCTTGTGAGCATTGCGCTCGTGTGGGTTCAAGTCCCATCTTCCGCATGAATGAGTCCCTGTATCTGAGAAGGTACAGGGATTTTTGCATACTGAAACAGAAAGCCGGGGCAAAAGAAGCAATGCCGGAAAAACAGATGAATATCTGCAAACGGTAAGGGCTGGAAAATCAGAAACAAATAATTTTGCAAAAAATAAAAAAGAGTATTGACTATCTAAAAAAGATTTGCTATACTATCATCTGTCGCGAGGGAAGAGAATAAAAAATTCCCAGGGAAATGCGATATGCGGAAGTGTCGGAACTGGCAGACGAGCAAGACTAAGGATCTTGTGAGCATTGCGCTCGTGTGGGTTCAAGTCCCATCTTCCGCATGAAAGGTATTGACTTTTACATTACCTTTTGTTATATTAATATCTATCGCGAGGAAGCAATTGTTTCCAAGAAATGCGGTATGCGGAAGTGTCGGAACTGGCAGACGAGCAAGACTAAGGATCTTGTAAGCATTGCGCTTGTGTGGGTTCAAGTCCCATCTTCCGCATGAGAGAGAACTCCTGTTAAATCAGGAGTTTTTTTTATGCCATAGCAGATAACTCCATAATGTTCTGCCGATACAAAAAAAGAAATTTTTTTTGAAAAAAAGAGGAATTTGAAACATTATGTAGAATATAATTAATATAGGGTATTTTGTCGTTACTGTGAACCATAGTGTTTTTGCACCTGTGGAGGTAGTGCCTATGAATATACGGGAGAAGATGGAACAGCAGGAACTGGAACTTTTGAGTCCATATGCGGCGTGCAGCGCTCATTCCAGAGGCAGGGAACGCACCGAGGAGGAATGCGATGTCAGGACCGTTTATCAGAGAGACCGTGACCGGATTCTCCACAGCAAGGCATTTCGCAGACTGAAAGATAAGACACAGGTGTTTCTTGCACCGCACGGGGACCATTACAGGAACCGGCTCACGCATACACTTGAGGTATCGCAGATCGCACGCACGATAGCCAAGGCACTTCGCCTGAATGAAGATCTGGTGGAGGCGATCGCGCTCGGACATGATCTTGGACATACACCATTTGGGCATGCGGGGGAGCATGCGCTTGATGAGATCCATCCGGGTGGTTTTACTCATTACCGTCAGAGTATTCGTGTCGTGCAGATCCTGGAGAAGAACGGTGAGGGACTGAACCTTACATGGGAAGTGAGGGATGGCATTCTGAACCATCGGCTCAGCGGCAGTCCTGCGACACTGGAAGGACAGGTTGTCCGCTTTTCCGACAAAATAGCTTATATCCATCATGATATGGATGATGCACAGAGAGCAGGTATCCTGACAGAAGATGATATCCCTGTGACGCTTCGGATACTTCTGGGGTATACAACGAGGGAGAGACTGAATACTTTTGTGCATGATATCATAGAGAACAGCCTTGAGAGAGACCATATCTGTATGTCGGAGAGAATCTTCACGGCACTGATGGATCTTCGGACGATTATGTTCCAGAATGTATATACGCATCCGGAGGCAAAGAGAGAAGAACACAAAGCAGTCAGAATGCTTAAGAAACTATATGAATATTATATCGAGAACCCGGAACAGATGTCCAGGGAATATCAGGAACTCATGAAGCGAGGAGAGTCCGGATCCCAGGCGGTCTGTGATTACCTTTCTGGTATGACAGACCAGTATTCCATGGAGAAGTTCCGGCAGATATACATACCAAAGTCCTGGGAAGGCTATTAAGCAGCAGAGGAGGATGGGCAATGCGTTATTCGGACGATATCATTGAAGAAGTACGTCAGAAGAATGATATTGTAGATGTGGTATCCCAATATGTGAAATTAACCAGGAAGGGCAGTTCCTATTTTGGGTTATGTCCTTTCCACAATGAGAAGACACCTTCATTTTCCGTAACACCGGGGAAGCAGATGTATTATTGCTTTGGCTGCGGAGCCGGTGGGAATGTTTTTAATTTTATCATGGAATATGAGAATTATACGTTTGGCGAGGCGCTGAAGCATCTCGCTGACCGCGCGGGAGTGGAACTTCCCAAGATCGAATATTCCAGAGAAGTGAGAGAGAAGGCACAGGAGCGTGCAGAACTTCTGGAGATCAACAAGCAGGCCGCGCAGTATTTCTACTATCAGCTCCGTACAGAGAAGGGCGCGCAGGGGTATCAGTACCTTACAGGGCGCGGGCTCAGTGAGGAGACGATGCGTAAGTTCGGGCTTGGGTATTCGGACAAATTCGGCGGAGGACTGTATCAGTTCCTTAAGTCCAAGGGCTACGGTGATGACCGGCTTCGGGAATCCGGGCTTTTTAATGTGGACGAGCGTCATGGTATGTATGATAAGTTCTGGAATCGTGTGATCTTTCCGATCATGGACGTTAATAACCGTGTGATTGGTTTTGGCGGACGTGTGATGGGTGACGGCAAACCGAAGTATCTGAACTCCCCGGAGACTAAGATCTTTGATAAGAGCCGTAACCTGTACGGACTTAATGTCGCGAGGACGACGAGGAGGAAATATCTGATCCTCTGTGAAGGATATATGGATGTGATCTCCATGCATCAGGCAGGTTTTACCAATGCGGTGGCTTCGCTTGGAACGGCACTGACTTCCGGCCACGCCAGCCTTCTGAAGCGTTATACGCAGGAAGTCCTGCTTCTCTACGACAGTGATGAGGCAGGTGTCCGTGCGGCGCTCCGTGCGATCCCGATCCTGCGGGAAGCTGGCGTCAATTCCAGAGTTGTGAATCTGCGGCCATATAAGGATCCGGATGAATTTATCAAGAACCTTGGAGCGGAAGCTTTTGAGGAACGGCTTGAGCAGGCATCGGACAGCTTTATGTTCCGGGTCAGCATTGCAGAGAGCGAGTTCCCGATGGAGGAGCCGCAGGGGCAGAACCGTTTCTTTGAACGCTGTGCAGAGATGCTTCTGGAACTGAAGGATGAACTGGAGCGGAACCTCTATATCGAGGCGATCGTTAAGAAGTACCGCGGTCAGTACGGTATCAGCGTGGAGGATCTCCGTAAGAGAGTCAATACACTGGCGCTTAAGGGTACACCGGCAGAACGCCGCATCCAGCCAAAGAAAAGTCAGGAAGGTGCACCTAAGAAAAAGAAGGACAGTGCTTCCGATCAGGCGCAGAAATTGATGCTGACCTGGATCGTTACCTACCCTAAGATCTTTGACAAAGTGGCACAGTATCTGACACCGGAGGATTTTGTGGTCCCTCTGTACAGGGAAGTGGCGCAGATGCTTTTTTCTCAGAGGGAAGAAGGCGAGGTAAATCCGGCCAGACTCCTGAACAGTTTCACAGACAGTGAAGAGCAGAGAGAAGTTGCATCGCTGTTTAATGCGACGATCCATCTGGAGACTCCCAAGGAGCAGGATCAGGCTTTTGCCGATACGCTTCTTCGGATCAAGACAGAGAGTCTTGCAGAAAGAAACCGCAACTGGAATCCCACGGATATGGCGGGACTTCAGGAAATCATCAAAGCAAAAAAAGAATTAGAGGAACTCGGCCGAAAACGCCGGGATCTGCATATTTCTTTTGAATAAGGATAAAATATAAACACTATATGGAGGGAATAAGCACCTATGGAAATGAATATGGGCAAATTCAGCGAAAAACTGGTTGAGCTTCTGGAGCTTGCAAAAAAGAAAAAGAACGTACTGGAATACCAGGAGATCAGTGATTTCTTCAAAGACCAGCCTCTTGAAGTTGAACAGATGGAAAAGGTATACGATTTCCTGGAAGCCAGCGGAGTCGATGTGCTCCGTATTTCAGGCAATGATGACAGCCTGATGCTGGACGATGATGCAGAGCTGGACAAGCTGGATGATGAGGAAGAGATCGAACTGGACAAGATCGATCTTTCTGTACCGGAAGGTGTCAGCATTGAAGACCCTGTCCGTATGTACCTCAAGGAAATCGGTAAAGTCAGCCTTCTTACAGCAGATGAGGAGATCGAGCTTGCAAAGCGTATGGAGCAGGGCGATGAGGATGCCAAGAAACGTCTGGCAGAAGCCAACCTTCGTCTTGTAGTCAGCATTGCAAAGCGTTATGTAGGACGTGGAATGTTGTTCCTGGATCTGATCCAGGAAGGAAACTTAGGTCTTATCAAAGCCGTTGAGAAATTCGATTACCGCAAGGGATATAAATTCAGTACCTATGCAACATGGTGGATCCGTCAGGCGATCACAAGAGCGATCGCTGATCAGGCGAGAACGATCCGTATTCCTGTGCATATGGTAGAAACTATCAACAAGCTGATCCGCGTTTCCCGTCAGTTACTCCAGGAGTTAGGCCGTGAACCTACCCCGGAAGAAATCGCAGAAGAGATGGATATGAATGTTGACAGAGTGCGTGAGATCCTCAAGATCTCTCAGGAACCGGTATCTCTGGAAACTCCGATCGGTGAGGAGGAGGACAGCCACCTTGGAGATTTCATCCAGGATGACAACGTGCCGGTACCGGCAGATGCAGCAGCATTTACTCTTCTCAAGGAACAGCTGATCGAAGTTCTCGGAACTCTTACCGAGAGAGAACAGAAAGTCCTGAGACTGCGTTTCGGACTGGACGATGGACGTGCACGTACCCTTGAGGAAGTTGGTAAGGAATTCAACGTTACAAGAGAGCGTATCCGTCAGATCGAAGCCAAAGCACTGCGTAAACTGCGTCATCCGAGCCGCAGCCGCAAACTGAAGGATTATCTGGACTGATGGGCGCATCTGTACAGATTTCCAGGAGACTTGGCGCGATCGCCGATCTGGTGACACAAGGAAACCGGCTGGTAGATGTGGGATGTGATCATGGATATCTGCCGGTATACCTGAAACTTGAGAACAGGATTCCAAGCGCGATCGCAACAGATGTTGCGGAGGGACCGTTGTCTCGTGCGCACGAGCATATTGAACAGTACGGACTGGGCTCTTACATAGAGACAAGACGCTGTGACGGACTTGCCGATATCGGACATGGCGAGGGAGATACCCTTGTCATTGCCGGCATGGGCGGTCCTCTGATGGAGCGTATCCTTAACGATGGCAGAAGCGTCTGGGATGATTTTCAGGAAATGATCCTTCAGCCGCAGTCAGATATTCCACATTTCAGGCATTTTCTTCTGGAGAATGGATTCCATATCATAGAAGAAGAGATGATCCTTGAGGACGGTAAGTTTTATCCAATCATGAAGGTGAAACGAAATACGGAAACGGAGCCTGAGGTGTGGAGCGCGCAGGAGGAAATGTTTGGAAAAATCCTTCTTGAGAGAAAGCATCCGGTTCTTGAGAAATTCCTGGAAAGAGAGCTCAGGATCCATGAGGAGATCCTTGAGAAGCTCAAAGAAGCTTCCGGGGAGAGCGCAGTAAACCGCAAAAAAGAAGTTGAGGAGGAGCGGCAGCTAATCCTGGCTGCCCTGGACCGATATGAAAGTAAAGGAACTGACAGCGTGGCTGGAGAATAAATATCCGGCAAAAGCAGCAGAACACTGGGACAATGTAGGACTTTTGGTTGGTGATGATGAGGCAGAAGTTTCTCATGTTTTTCTTGCACTGGATCTGACGGAGGAAACTCTGGAAGAAGCGATCCAGGCGGGGGCAGATATGATCATTACGCATCATCCGATGATCTTTAGTGGAATCAAAAAGATCAACAATCATGATTTCACCGGAAGGAGGATCATGCGCCTGATCCAGAATCATATCTGCTATTATGCCATGCATACGAATTATGATGTCCTTGGCATGGCAGATTTGAGTGCAGATTATCTGAAACTTGAGGAGCGGGAAGTTCTTTCTGTGACAGAGGAGACCAGGGACCGCTGTGAGGGATTGGGCCGTGTCGGCATGCTTTCGAAGCAGATGAGTCTCAGAGAATGTGGAGAATTTGTAAAGGCTGCACTTTCTCTGAATGATGTCAAGATTTATGGAGATCTTGAGCAGTCGGTGCACAGAGCTGCGATCTGTACAGGAAGCGGCAAGAGCATGATCTCAGACGTACTTGCCAAAGGTGCGGATGTGTATGTCACCGGTGATATTGACCATCATACAGGAATTGATGCAGTGGCAGCAGGACTGGCGGTCATCGATGCCGGTCACTACGGCACAGAATATATTTTTATGGATGCCATGAAAAAGAAGCTCGGCGAAAACTTCCCGGAACTTCCGATCACATGTGCAAAAGTAAAAAGCCCGTATACGATATTGTAGATATCGAACTATAACTATAAAAACGGGAGGGTTTTTATGGAGAATATGGCAAAAGTAACGATCAATGGCGAAACGAAAGAATATCCCTGTGGAACTTCCTACAGGGATATTGTCAATGAATACCAGAAAGATACAGAGGCTCCGATCATACTGGTCACGGTGGATGGGAGACTTCGGGAGCTTCATAAGAGGGTCAAGGGTGACTGCCAGGTAGAGTTTGTCACTACCAGAGACCATATTGGCTTTTCTACGTACAAGAGAAGTGCCTGCCTTGTACTGCTCAAAGCAATCTACGATGTGGCAGGCAAGGACGCGGTCGAGAAGGTGGAGATCCATTATTCCGTTGGCTCCGGCTATTATTTTACAATGACTGGATTTGCAGGATTGGATCAGGACTTTCTGGATCAGGTCAGAACACAGATGCATGAGATCGTAGATGCAAAGGTGCCGATCTGCAAGCGTTCCGTCAATACAGATGAGGCGATCGCACTGTTTCACCATCATCACATGTATGACAAGGAGAAGCTGTTCCGGTACCGCCGTGTTTCCAAGGTGAATATCTATAATATTGGAAACTATGAGGATTATTTCTATGGATATATGGCAGATCATACCGGCTATGTGAAATATTTTGACCTCAAGCTTTATGATGAGGGCTTTGTCCTGGAACTGCCGGAGCGTAAGGCTCCATCCGTGATTCCGCCGTTTGCTCCGGAGGAAAAAATCTTCCAGGTACAGAAGGAATCCCAGGAATGGGCAGAGAAGATGGATATTTCCTATGTCGGCGATCTGAATGACCGCATTACCAGTGAGGGCGTGCGGAACATCCTTCTGGTGCAGGAAGCGCTCCAGGAAGCTAAGATCTCCAGGATCGCACAGCAGATCGTGGAGGACGGCAGCAAAAAATTCATCATGATCGCAGGCCCGTCTTCTTCCGGAAAGACCAGTTTTTCCCATCGCTTGTCGATCCAGCTGACAGCACACGGCATGAAACCGCATCCGATCGCCGTAGATAATTATTTCAAAAACAGAGAAGATACACCGCTGGATGAATACGGTGAGAGAAATTATGAATGCCTGGAAGCCCTGGACGTGGAGAAATTCAACGAAGATATGCTGGCTCTTCTCCGTGGAGAACGCATCGAACTGCCGGTATTTAACTTTGTGACAGGCCACAGAGAATACCGGGGAGATTTCCTTAAGCTTGGGAAAGAGGATGTCCTCGTTATCGAGGGAATCCACGGACTTAATGACAAACTGAGTCATTCCCTCCCGAAAGAAAGTAAATTCAAGATCTATATCAGTGCACTGACACAGCTGAATATCGACAAACACAACCGTATCCCGACCACGGATGGCAGACTGATCCGAAGGATTGTGCGTGATGCGAGAACGCGTGGAACGAGTGCAAAGGACACGATCGCCAGATGGCCGTCGGTAAGAAGAGGAGAGGAAGCAAACATCTTCCCGTATCAGGAAGAGGCAGATGTGATGTTCAACTCCGCACTTGTCTATGAACTGGCCTGCCTGAAGCTTTATGCAGAGCCGCTTCTGTTCGGGATCGGCAAGGACGAGCCGGAATATATCGAGGCGAAGCGCCTTCTGAAATTCTTTGACTATTTTGTCGCCGTGCCAAGCGACGATATCCCACGGAACTCTCTTCTCAGGGAGTTTGTAGGGGGAAGCTGTTTTGATGTATGATTCTTTTTCCGCTCATCTTATGCCTTTGATAAACAGTTCCTTTGCTCCCGGACAGGCACAGGCTACTGTGGATGCTTTTCAGGATCCGGATCAACGGCAGATCGCACAGGCGGAGTTATATTATTTTTCAGGACGCGCGCAGGAATGTAGAAACATTGCGGAGCTTTATCTGCAGGACAAAGATCTCTGCCTGCGCCTGTCCGCAGGACTTTTGTATTCTTTTTCCAATCTTACGCTGGGAAATCCATCTGCTTCCAGGATGGGATTTCGAAACATCCAGGAATGCCTTCGTCTTGCAGAAGAAAACTCTGCATCAGAAGAAGTTATAGCTTCCTGTGTTTTTGCCGGCTATCTGGCAACGGTTCTGATGCATCTTCCGGCAGACGGACTTCCACCTCTCAAGGATTTTCTGCCGTATCTGCCGGCGGGTATTCGTGCTTATGCGATCTATATCCTCGCACACAATGCTTATCTGAATGAAGAATATGAGCGGGCACTGGGATTATGTCAGTCAGTTTTTCTGATGCTTGATGGCTGTTATCCCATTGCTATGGAATATCTCTACTGCGTGATCATTATGTGTCTGAATAACCAGAAGAAACACGAGGAAGCCAGGGAAATCCTGATGAAAGCATGGAACATGGCGAAACCGGATGGATTTCTGGAACCGTTCATCGAGCACCACGGACTGATGCTTGGCCAGATCGAAGCCTGTATCAAACCAACAGAACCGGAAAATTACAAACGGCTTTCACAGGCAGTCATTGCTTTCAGCCGCGGCTGGATGGATATTCATAATCCACAGCTTCAGAGCTCTGTTACAGATAAGCTGACACCTATGGAATTTTCCATAGCCATGCTTGCAAGCAAAGGCTGGACCAACCAGGAGATCGCAGATCACCTGTCCATGTCAGTCAATACGATCAAACATTATCTCTCCCGCATTTTTCAGATACTGGGTGTGGAAAAGCGCGAAGAGCTGAAACCTTTTGTAAATAAATAACAGACAAAGATACATACGGCGGTCAATTGCGACCGCCGTAATACTTTTTTCAGAAAAAAAGGCACTTTTTTGGCTTCTGATGGGCATTATATAATTTTGTTCTGTAAAGTATAATATTTCCATAAAATATAAAATGTGGAAGGAGGAGCAAAATGAAGAAAAACGAATTAGCGAAAAAGAGCCGGAAACTGCTTTCTGCGATCCTGACCGGAACAGTGCTGATCACATCTGTGGTACCGGAATCCCTCATCTGGGCGGCTGATGTGGAAATGCAGGAATTCGAAGACGGCGAAGACAATGAGGATGTGATCTTTGAAGCTGCAGAAGAACCTGCAGAAGAACCTGAGACAGAGGATGTTGAGGAAAGTGGAGAAGTGGAGATCCAGGATCTTTCAGAATCCCAGGATGAAGATGATACTGAGGATGCCGTGGAAGTGGAGGAAGACTTTACGGATGGAGTTGCTCTTTTTAGCAGCGGCAGTGAGATGGCAGTGGGAACAGCGGCTGCAAATACGATTTCGCCGGGGACGGGAGAGGTAACAATCACTTCTGGAGGAACGTATACGGTACAGGGCGGAACATATACTAAGACTGGGCCTCGCAATCCCTTCGGTGGTGCAATTACTATTGACACTACAGAGAAAGTTACTCTGGAGATTACTGGAAACATTAATATGCCAGGGGATGATTATGGCTGTTTTATTAGTATAGAAAATGCTTGTAAAGAGTTGACGATTATTAATGAGTATACGGTGAATGTTGATAATAATCCTTTTCTGATCAATAAAAATAAAGATGCAACAGTTACTTTTGAGGGCGGTACTTATGAGGCTTTAACGGACGGTGGAGTTCCCATAATTCAAAATGGAGGGGTTGTTAACCTTAAGAATGCTAAATTTAATGCAACTGGTTCTTTTGACTATGGAGTTATTGTAAATAATGGGTGGTTCGGTAGTGATGGAACAATAAATATTCAAAATGGAACGATATTGGACTGTGGCGGTAATACAGGTATTGGTGGTGATGCTTGTATTATAAGAGGAACCGTCAATATGTATGGCGGAACCATTACATCACCATCTTCGAAGAAGGGCACTATAACTATAGGAATAAATGCAGCGAAAATTAAAGTTGTTGGTGGAAAAATTCAAAATTTTGATTGGGGAATTTATCTAGAAGGACAAACCAATGTATCAGCTACTATTGGAAATGTAACCTTTGAAAATAATGATTGCGATATTGTCATGGATCCAGGAAAAAAATTTACCATACAAGATGACTTCAAAGGAACTGCAAGTGTTAAGCTACCTATTTTCCCACGTACAATTACAACCCCTGGAACATCTCCGGAGATGCGCACAAAGATTACTTATGTTGATGGCTCTCATTCTATAAGTTATGATACAACTGAAAAGTGCCTGTACGTAAGTGATCATGTTCATTCATGGAGTTATTCAACAAGTGCTGATAAAATCATTGCAACATGCACAGCGAAGACAGATTGTGAATTTAATCCCGGTAAATTAAATTTAACCCTGGCAGCAGTCGATGCATATTATTCTGGCAAAGCTTATACCGGAGCAACCGTGACAAATGACATTACCTGTCAGACAGGTGATGAAGCGAATATCGTATATTATCTGAAAGATGGCATGAAGACAACCAGCAGCAACAGCGGTGCTGCGAGTGAGGGAGCTGCACCGGTAAATTTGGGACAATATACGGTAAAAGTCACGCTTGGCGGTCAGACCATAAGTGCTGATTTTGAGATTAAAAAAGCGAAAATTAATCCGACAGTGACCATGGATGACTGGACCTATGGACAGAAGGCGAACACACCAAGCATAACAGTTAAGTCAGGTGAAAGTGACATCACAGCTTCTTATGATGCCTCCAGCTATACCTGTACATACTATACAGATGCCGGCTGTACAGATATGACGACCGCAGCAGATGGTGCAGCCACAAATGGAGGAGTACCAAAGAATGCAGGTATTTACTATGTGAAAGCGGTTGTGCCGGAGAATGGAAATTATGCAGGGGCAGAAGCGGAAACTTCCTTCACGATCGCACCACTTCCGGCAGACTTAACCTGGTCGAAAACAGATCTGATTTATACAGGAAGTGAGCAGAGCGTATCGGCGACGGTTGCGAATGCACTGGAGGGCGATTCTTTTGCAATTGCCTATGAAGGCAATACACAGACAGAAGCAGGTGACAGCTATACTGCAACGGTAACAGATCTTGGAAATGATAACTATACACTTACCGGTACCACGGGTGTTTCCAGGAACTGGAGCATCAGTTATCTGCAGACTTCAGCGGCTGCACAGGTTTCCGGAACGAAGGGTAACAATGACTGGTACATAAGTCCTGTGAAACTTGTACCGGACAGTGGATACCAGATATCGACGGACAAAACAGACTGGAAGGATTCGCTTGGGGATTACACAGAGCAGGGAGAACAGTCTGCAGGATATTATCTGAAAGAGACTGCAACAGGTGCCGTTACCGATAAAAAAACAGTAACCTTCAAAATTGATACCGGAATGCCGTCAGGCAGTATCCGGATCGGGGAAAATACATTTGACAGTTCCCTGAAGGATATTACTTATGGTTACTGGTTCAAGGATAATGTTTCTGTTGACATCACAGGTGCAGATAGTGCCAGTGGAATTGCTTCTGTAGAATACCAGGCGGTCAGTGCGGAGGAATCCTATGATGCAAACGGCACATGGCTTCCATGGAATGCAGAGGAGAAACTTTCCCTGACAGAAAGCGGCAGGTATGTGGTCTATGCCCGTGTTACAGACAAGGCAGGAAACCAGACGATCGTCAATTCGGATGGAATAGCTGTATTTAAAGATTCTGTAGTTGTGGATTCTTCCATCGACTACACAAGAACAACCAAAGCTTCCGTGGACGCGAAAGTAACATTAAATGGAAACACTGTAGCGTCTGTAAGAAACGGAGAAACCACTCTGACAGAGGGGAAAGATTATACAGTTTCCGCAGATAAGATCACATTCAGCGGAGAGTATCTGGATACTCTGGAAGCAGGCACTTATAAACTGACAGTTGCATATCATCCGCAGGGCGTGACAGAATACAAAGGCGGTGACAAACCTGCCGACAGCCAGATCGCAGTAAATGTCAGCCGTCAGACAGCAAATGTAAAAATCACAGGTACGCTTGATAAGGAATACGACGGACAGCCGGCAGATCTGGCATATACAACAAACAGCAATGCCACCGTCAAAACAGAGTATAAAGTAAATGAAACCTGGCAGACAGAAGCTCCGATACACGCAGGAACTTATGAAGTCAGGGTCAGTGTATCCGAAAATGGTGATTTTACCGCTGCTTCCGATACGAAGGCTTATACGATCCGGCAGCGGGAAGTTGTAGTTTCCGGAATCACTGCAAAAGGTAAGGTATATGACGGAACAGCGGATGCGGAACTGGATTACAGCAAAGCCGTGTTTGCAGGAGCAGTGAAAGGTGACAGCCTTACAGTAAGTGCAGAAGGTACTTTTGCAGACAGCAATGCAGCCAATGGAAAAACTGTTACGATCACAAAGCCTGTGCTGGGCGGCGGATCGGCAGGGGATTATATCCTGGCAGATGACGGGCAGCAGACAAGTACCACAGCAGATATCAGCCCGAAAAATATCACGGTAACTGCTGACAATAAGAATAAAATTGCCGGTAAAGCAGATCCTGTCCTTACTTATACGGCGAAAGGTCTGGTGGGAAAAGACACTTTATCAGGAATTACAGTAAGACGAAAAGCCGGTGAAAAGGTGGGAATCTATCCGATCACAGTTTCTCAGGCTTCCGGTTCTAATCCAAATTACAGGATTACTTTCAGGAAAGGTATCTTCACGATTGAGCAGGCTGATCAGTTCAAACTGAGCGGAAAGGCCGTTTATCGCCTGAAACTTCCGATATTTTTTGCAACGGGCAAGGCACAGAAGAACAGCATTGTCGTTTCCTGGAGAAAGTATCCTGGTGCAGCCGGTTATGATGTTTTCTGGCGCTACTGTGACGGAAGCATAAATTATAAAAAGACCGGAACGGTTAAAAATGGAAAGCTTTCCATGACACATAAGAATCTGAGGTCGAACCGTGAATATAAGTATTTTGTTGCTGCTTATAAAATGGTAAAAGGCAGAAAAATTTACATTGCCAAATCCAATGAAATGCATGTTGCCATGAAACAGGCACGTACAACAAACGCCGTTTCGATTAAAGTAAACAGGACTACGGTTATTCTAAAACCAGGCAAAACCTTCAGGCTGAAGTGTCAGCTTACAGGTGAAAACCGAAAAAAGAAGTTGCTTTCCCATTCAAGTCCCTACCGCTATTACACTACCAACAGCAAAATTGCAACGGTAAGCCAAAACGGGGTGATCCGGGCAAAGGCGAAGGGAAGTTGCAGCATATATATTCTTGCCAGCAACGGTGTATATAAAAGAGTGACTGTAAAAGTTAAGTAAAGCAGCCGGTTATAATTTTTCAATTTACTTATTTATAGTACTTTACTTAAAGCGGGATTCGTGTTAGAATAGCATTCGTGCGAGCAGGCCAGGTGATCGCGGCTGTACAGACGAAAGGGTACAGACGAGGAAAGTCCGGGCTTCACAGGGCAGGATGCCGGATAACGTCCGGTGGAGGTGACTCCCAGACCAGTGCAACAGAAATAAACCGCCTCCTTTGGAGGTAAGGGTGGAAAGGCAGTGTAAGAGACTACCGCCGTTGTGGTAACAGAACGGGCACATGTAAACTCCATTTGAAGCAAGACCGAAACGAAAGCGATACGGCTGCCCGTCGTGCTTTCAGGTGGGTCGCTCGAGCCAGCTGGCAACGGCTGGCCTAGATAGATGATCACTCAACGACATAACCCGGCTTATCGGTCTGCTCGCACAAAAAAAGAAACGCTCATTTCGAAGCGTTTCTTTTTTTTGTGTTCTGAAACAGGATTATTTATTGCGTTTACCGCGATATTTCTCCTCACAATACTTACATCTGTAAACTTCCTTCTCCGGGTCAGCGAGGATGAATACGTGATCCAGGCCCTGCTCGATGGAAGTGATGCAGCGTGGGTTCTTGCATTTGATGACGTTTGTGATCTGTTTTGGAAGTTTCAGGATCCTTTTCTCAACGATCTTCTCGTCTTTGATGATGTTGACGGTGATGTTGTGATCGATGAAACCGAGGATGTCCAGGTCGAGGTTCTCGATCGGGCATTCTACTTTGATGATGTCCTTGACGCCCATCTTGTTGCTCTTTGCATTTTTGATGATGGCAACGGTGCAGTCAAGTTTGTCGAGTTTCAGGTCATGATAAATGGTCATGGCTTTGCCGGCCTTGATATGGTCAAGTACGAAACCTTCGTGAAGTGCTCCAACATTTAACATTATACTTCCACCTCCAGTAATGTAAGAATCAGTGCCATACGGACATAAACACCATACTGTGCCTGTCTGAAGTATGCAGCACGAGGATCATCATCTACTTCAACAGAAATTTCATTTACACGCGGAAGCGGATGAAGAATGTACATATCCTTCGGAGCCAGTTCCATTTTCTGTTTGTCGAGGATGTAGAAATCCTTCATGCGTACGTAATCTTCTTCGTTGAAGAAACGTTCTTTCTGTACACGTGTCATGTAGAGGATGTCAAGCTTCGGAAGTGCATCTTCCAGACGCTCTACTTCTTCGAATTCTACGTTATTCTTCTCAAGGATATCTTCACGGATGTAGCTTGGTACACGAAGTTCTTCCGGTGAGATCAGAACGAATTTCACATTGGAATAACGAAGTACCAGCGCCTCGATCAGAGAATGAACGGTACGGCCGAATTTCAGGTCGCCACACAGACCGATCGTAAGGTTGTCAAGTCTTCCCTTGAGGGAACGGATAGTAAGAAGATCAGTGAGGGTCTGAGTAGGATGCTGATGACCACCGTCACCGGCGTTGATAACAGGAATAGAAGAAGCCATAGAAGCTACGAGCGGAGCACCTTCTTTCGGATGACGCATAGCACAGATATCTGCATAACAGGAAACGACACGAATCGTATCGGCAACACTTTCGCCTTTGGCAGCGGAACTGGAACCGGCAGAAGAGAAACCTAAAACCTTGCCGCCAAGATTCATCATGGCTGCTTCAAAACTTAAACGTGTACGTGTGCTTGGTTCGTAAAAACAGGTGGCAAGTCGCTTATCATCGCAGACATGCGCATACTTTGATGGATTTTTTTCAATGTCGCTGGCAAGAGTCAGAAGATCGTCAAGTTCTTCTTTGGAAAGATCCAGCGGGCTCATTAAATGTCTCATAAGAAACCTCCCTTATTGATGTTGCGAAAATTCAATAAAATTCTCTCTTGCACAATCATATACTACAAGAATCGATTTTTCAAGCAGATTTCGTAAGTATTTTTTCAAAAATCAATCCTGCGGCAAACCAGAGAGGAGCATAGTCGAGCCGGATGATTCCTCTGTACTGAAAACGGGCGGCTGAATAATCCCAGGGACAGATGCCGATTTCTCTGAGAAAACTGCCGCTTATGAATTCGACCATATAAAATCCCAGCATATAGAGAAGTCCGCGGCAGACGAAAGACAGGGAGGAGATCCGTGCATACAAAGGAGCGATGATGGCAGCACAGCCGTAGATCGGGAACATGAGAAGCGAACTTTTGCCTGTCATTGTCCACTGGCCGGACAAAAGGGAGTGAAGCCCGGTCCAGAAAACCTCCATGCACCATCCGATCGAGCCGCAGAGAAAAAAGTTTGTCAGATTCTGGTTCATAGCGGTTCCTCCTGAAGTAAAAAAGATTTGATCAAAACCAATATTAACGATGCGTTAATTAGTATGGCTGGTCTTGAAAAAAAGATACACAGATGTTATATTTATACAAATAACACATTTAAGAAACAGGAGCATACAACATGGATTATCAGCAAAGCAGGGCATACATCAGAGACGCAGAGCAGTACGCAGGCGGTGCCCTGGATCTTACCAATATAAAGGAAATTATGAAGCGCCTTGGCAATCCCCAGGATCAGCTTAAATATGTTCATGTAGCAGGAACCAACGGCAAGGGATCCGTGATCGCGTATTTATATACGACACTGACCAATGCCGGATATCACGTTGGACGGTATATTTCCCCATCCGTATATTCTTACAGAGAAAAGATCGAGGTGGAGGGAACACCGATCAGCAGAGAGCAATTTGCAAAACATACGACCAGGGTTGCTGCAGTGATCGAAGAAATGACCGCAGAAGGTCTTGCACATCCCACCCCATTTGAAATCGAAACGGCGGTGGCATTTTTATTTTTTGCAGAAGAAAAATGTGATCCGGTCATCCTGGAAGTAGGCATGGGCGGTATCACAGATGCGACAAACCTGATCCGCACGACAGAACTTGCTGTTCTCGTACCGATCAGCATGGATCATCAGTCCTTCCTTGGCAACACGATCGCAGAGATCGCGGAGAAAAAAGCCGGCATCATCAAACCAGGCTGCAGCGTGGCAACGATCGGACAGGAACCGGAGGCACTGAAGGTCATAGAGAACGTAAGTCATGAGGCAGGGACAGACCTCTGCGCGGCAGATATTTCCCAGGCAGAAGTGCTGGAAGCAGATTTTACCGGACAGCGTTTCCTCTACAAAGGAGAGGAATACACACTTTCTCTCGCCGGTTCCTACCAGACGGAGAATGCAGTCCTTGCACTGGAAGCCTTACGCATCCTGGATGAGAGAGGCTATCATACCACGACAGAGCAGCGCAGGGAAGGACTTAAGGCAACCCACTGGAACGGAAGACTGACCATCATCCACAGAGATCCGCTGTTTATCGTGGACGGAGCACACAATCCGGCTGCGGCAGATATGCTCGAGGATTCTGTACGGAAATATTTCAAAGACCGCAGGATGTTTTTTATCATGGGTGTTTTCCGGGACAAGGATTATCCATATATTATCCGGAAACTCTGCCCTTATGCAGAACAGATCATTGCGATCGAGACACCGGATAACCCGAGGGCACTCCCGGCGGAGGAACTTGCCGAAGCGATCTGTCCATGCAACCCACATGTCCACGCGGAGAAAAATATCGCAAAAGCGGTCGAGGAACTGTTTGAGATGGCAGGGAAGGACGATGTGATCCTGTCCTTTGGCTCACTGTCCTTTATCGGGGACATCACCCGGATCGTAAATACAAGAAAAGAGGTATCCGGATCACCGGTATCGGAAGGGAATAACGAATGATAGATTTACAGGAATGCCGCAAGGAGATCGATGTCATCGACAAAGAGATCTTACGGTTATTTGAAAAACGAATGAAAGTCTGCGAGGATGTTGCAGAATACAAGATACACACAGGAAAGCAGGTACTTGACCCGAAGAGAGAACAGGACAAACTGGATGTTCTCAAGAATCAGGCACATGGAAGCTTCAACAGCCTTGGTGCGCAGGAGCTTTTTCAGCAGATCATGGCGATCAGCCGCAAACGCCAGTACCAGCTTCTGACCAAGAATGGTGTCGGAACAGAGCGAAACTACAAGATGGTCGACGAACTTCCGCTCAAAGATGTAAACGTTGTTTTTCAGGGAGTTGAGGGCGCATACAGCTATGCGGCCATGAGAGCATATTTCCCGGAGGAGATCAACAGCTACCATGTCAAGACCTTCCGTGCAGCGATGGAGGAGGTTGCTTTTGGCAAGGCTGATTATGCAGTCCTTCCGATCGAGAATTCCACAGAGGGGATCGTGACGGATATTTATGATCTTTTGACAGAATATCAGCTTTATATCGTCGGGGAGCAGGGGGTCCGCGTACAGCACGTGCTTCTGGGACTTCCGGGCGTGACCGTGGACGAGATCGACACCGTCTATTCCCATCCACAGGCACTTGCACAGTGTAAACATTATCTCGAAGAACATCCGTCATGGAAAACCGTCAAGGCAGAGAACACAGCAGCTTCAGCCAAGAGGATCAAGGAAGAGCAGAAGAGAAACCAGGCGGCGATCGCAAGCCGTGCAGCAGGCGAGCTCTACGGACTTTCTATCCTTGCCGAAAACATCTGCCACAATGATCAGAATGTGACACGTTTCATCATTGTCAGCAGTAAACCGATCTATGAGAAAAATGCAGGAAAGATCAGCGTATGCTTCGAACTGCCGCATGCAAGCGGTACTCTGTATCACATGCTGTCACATTTTATCTACAACAGCCTGAGCATGACAAAGATCGAGTCCAGACCGATCCCGGGACAGAACTGGAAATACCGTTTCTTTGTAGATTTCGAAGGAAACCTGGAAGATCCGGCGGTCAAAAATGCACTTCGAGGTCTTGAAGCAGAGGCGATCGGGGTACGTGTACTTGGAAATTACGGACAGCAGGAGGAAATATAAAAATGACCAGAGTAAAAGAATGCGTATTATACAGAGGATTTGAACATGGAGAGATCCTTGACAAGATGACAGCACTTATGGATGCCTGTGAGAAGTCAGCCGTAAACGCAAAAGAAATGGAAGAAGATTTCTATGAATGTGTCAACGGTCTGATCGAGACAGCAGGTTCCTATGGATTTGCAGGAAACCTGTGGCACAATTATCTGACTCTGCTTCTTGTGAACAACGAGAATGCATTCAGCACCGCGAGCGAGATCCGTGGACATATCGACGGAAGCATCAATGAGCTGGCACTCCATGATTTTGCAATCTTCAAGGAACTGTATGATTTTGACCTGAATCTTCTGGACAAAGTATTCCATACTTCCTGCTGCGGTATCCTCTGCGACTATCAGGCACCGAAGGACAGTGGAAAGATGTTCAACAAACGTATCCGCGACCGTATCTGCGAGATGAGCCGCACACTGGCAGCAGCCAAGGATACAAAGGAATTCATGGAAGATATGGTCCAGTTCTATAAGGATTTCGGCGTAGGCAAGCTGGGACTTCATAAGGCTTTCCGTATCGAGAAAGACGAGAATGGAAAAGCACAGATCGTTCCGATCACAAGGATCGCACATGTACGTCTGGATGACCTGGTAGGCTATGAGATCCCGAAACAGAAACTGATCGAAAACACAGAAGCATTTGTCCGAGGCAGAAAAGCAAACAACTGTCTGCTGTTCGGTGATGCAGGTACAGGTAAATCCTCCAGTATCAAGGGAATCCTGAACCAGTATTATGATGAGGGACTTCGTATCATTGAAGCTTACAAGCATCAGTTCCAGGATCTGAACGAGATCATTGCTCAGATCAAGGACCGCAATTACAAGTTTATCATCTACATGGATGACCTTTCCTTCGAAGAATTTGAAATTGAATACAAATATCTGAAAGCTGTGATCGAAGGTGGTCTGGAGCGTAAACCGGACAATATTCTGATCTATGCGACCAGCAACCGTCGTCACCTTGTCCGCGAAAGAGCAGGGGACAAACTGGAAGTTGGAGATAGTGACGATATCCACTCCTCTGATACCGTACAGGAAAAACTTTCTCTGGTATATCGTTTTGGCGTTCGTATCTACTTCGGCGCACCGGACCGCAAGGAATTCCACACGATCGTCAAGACACTGGCAGCCCGTCATGGCATCCAGATGCCGGAAGACCAGCTCCTTGCGGAAGCTGGCAAATGGGAGATCTCTCATGGAGGACTTACCGGAAGAACTGCACAGCAGTTTATTGATCACCTTCTCGGAAAAGAGGAAAACTAATAGATAAGCAGGAAGGGGTATGGGATATGGCAATTACAACATTTGCAGCGATTGATATCGGTTCTTATGAGATCAGCATGAAGATCTTTGAGTTTTCCAAAAAGATCGGATTCCGTCAGCTGAACGATGTAAGATACCGCCTGGAGATCGGAAAGGGAGCCTATTCATCGGGAAGACTGGAACCTGAGATCGTGGATGCGATCTGTGGGATCTTGAAGGATTTTGACAAGATGATGAAGGAATTCGGAGTTTCCGATTATCGTGCCTGTGCGACCAGTGCATTCCGTGAGATGGTAAATCCGCTGATCGTTCAAGAACAGATCTACCGCCGTACAGGGATCCATGTAGAGATCCTCAGCAATGCCGAGCAGCATTTCCTGGGCTACAAATCGATCGCGGCAAAAGAATCCAGCTTCAAAAAGATGATCCAGAAGGGAACTGCGATCCTGGATGTCGGAGGCGGCGGGCTGCAGGTGTCTCTTTTTGACAAGGATGCACTTGTAACAACACAGAGCCTCAAGATGGGAAGCATGCGTATCCGTGAACGGCTCAAAGAACTTGAGAAGACCACGACGCATTACGACCAGCTGATCATGGAATTTATCCGAAATGACCTAACCGCTTTTCAGCGGCTGTATCTGAAAGACCGGGAGATCAAAAATGTGATCCTGATGGGGGATTTTCTTGCAGATACGATCTTTCAGGAGCATATCGGAGAACATATTCTCACAATGGAAGAGTTTGGGAAGCATTATGAGGAAACGGTATACAAGACAGAGCAGGCACTGGCAGATGAGATGGGGATCGATCTGGAGTATGCGTCCCTGATCGTTCCGACGATGGTCATCTGCAAAAACTTCATCGACATTTTCCAGGCAGAAGCAGTCTGGGTTCCGGGAGTTTCTCTTCTTGATGGAATTGCCTACGATTACGGAGAAAAGAAGAAATTCATCAAGAGCGCCCACAATTTCGAAAATGACATTCTGGTTGCTTCCAGAAACATTGCCAAACGCTATTCCAGCGGCAAAAACCATATCCAGGGCACAACGGATATCGCACTGACGATCTTTGACAGCATGAAGAAAGTCCACGGTATGGGTGCAAGAGAACGTCTTCTTCTCCAGATCGCCGTACAGCTCCATGACTGCGGTAAATACATCAGCATGGGCGATGTGGCAGAGTGTTCTTACCGCATCATCATGGCGACCGAGATCATCGGACTTTCCACAGAAGAGCGAAGAGTCATTGCCAGCGCGGTACGTTATAATACGACAGAATTCGTTTATTATGGAAATTATGACGATGGTCCGGGACTCGACAAGGAACGTTATCTTCTGGTAGCGAAACTGACCGCGATCCTTCGCCTTGCGAATGCCATGGACCGCAGCCATTATCAGAAAGTGCAGGGGCTCAAGGCTGTGCTCAAAGACAGAGAACTGCAGCTTATGATCGACTCCAGCCGTGACATTTCTCTGGAACTTGGACTTCTCAAGGACAAAGTAGCGTTCTTTGAGGAAGTCTTTGGAATACATCTTGTGCTGAAACGCCGCCGCAGAGCGTAGAGGAGGAAAAATATGGATTTAAGTAAATTTGAAAAACCGGAATACTATGTAAACAGGGAATTAAGCTGGCTGAAATTCGATGAGAGAGTCTTGAGCGAAGCCAGGGATAAATCCCTCCCCCTGTTTGAAAGACTGAAATTCTTAAGCATCACCTCTTCAAACCTGGATGAGTTTTTTATGGTGCGTGTCGCATCCCTCAAGGATCAGGTGCATGCAGGTTACAAGAAAAAAGACATCGCAGGAATGACCTCCGAAGAACAGCTCCGTGAGATCAGCAAACAGACACATGAGCTGGTAAAAGTACAGTATAGCACCTTCAACCGTTCTGTCCTTCCGGCACTTGAGAAAGTGGGACTTCACCTGATTGCAGAGCATGAGGATCTGAACCAGAAACAGCAGGAATTTGTTGACCGGTATTTCGAGGACAATGTGTATCCGGTACTGACTCCGATGGCCATGGATTCTTCCAGACCATTTCCACTCATCCGCAATAAGACTCTGAATATCGGCGCACTGATCGCCAAGAAAAATAACAAAAAACATACCAAAGAGCTGGAATTTGCCACCGTTCAGGTGCCTTCTGTACTTCCAAGGATCGTAGAGATCCCTTCCGCAAAAAAAGGCGACCGTACCGTGATCCTTCTGGAAGAGATCATTGAGCGCAATATCGGCAAGCTTTTCCTGAGCAATGATGTTGTCTGCGCGCATCCGTACCGTATCATGCGTAATGCGGACCTCACGATCGACGAAGATGAGGCAGAGGATCTTCTGGTAGAGATCCAGAAACAGCTCAAGAAACGCCAGTGGGGCGAGGTCATCCGACTTGAGGCAGAAGAAAAGATGGATGCACGTCTTCTTGATATCCTCAAGAAAGAATTTGAGATCAAGGAAGCAGATATTTACAGCATCAATGGACCGCTGGATCTTACCATGCTGATGAAACTTTATGGACTGGAAGGCTTTGACGAGTACAAGAGCCCGAAACATACACCGGCACCTGTGCCGCAGTTCCAGAATGACAAGGATATCTTTGAGGTGATCCGCGAGGGAGATGTCTTCCTGCATCATCCATATATGAGCTTTGATCCGGTCGTAGATTTCGTGCGACAGGCAGCGAAGGATCCTGGTGTCCTCGCGATCAAGCAGACACTTTACCGCGTCAGCGGCCATTCACCGATCATCGCAGCGCTTGCACAGGCAGCAGAAAATGGTAAACAGGTTTCCGTACTGGTGGAACTGAAGGCCAGATTCGACGAGGAAAATAACATCGTCTGGGCAAAAATGCTCGAAAAAGCCGGCTGCCATGTAATCTACGGTCTTGTCGGTCTCAAGACACACAGCAAGATCACTCTGGTCGTTCGAAGAGAAGAGACCGGCATCCGCCGTTATGTGCATCTGGCAACCGGTAACTACAACGATTCCACAGCCAAACTTTATACAGACTGCGGTATCTTTACCTGCGATGAACGTTTCGGAGAGGATGCGACGGCTGCATTCAACATGCTTTCCGGTTATTCTGAGCCAAAGCGCTGGAACCGTCTGATCGTCGCACCGATCTGGATGAAAAACCGTTTCCTGCAGATGATCGAGAGAGAAGCAGAACATGCGAAACAAGGACTTCCGGCATGCATTGTTGCCAAGATGAACTCTTTATGTGACCCGGCGATCATTTCAGCTCTTTATCATGCTTCTTCCTGCGGCGTGCAGATCTATCTTCTGGTACGAGGCATCTGCTGCATGAAAGTGGGAATCCCGGGAGTGAGCGAAAACATCCATGTGCGCTCCATCGTCGGAGAATTCCTGGAACACAGCAGGATCTTTTACTTCCAGAATGGCGGAGCTGAGGAGATCTACATGGGAAGTGCAGACTGGATGCCGCGAAATCTGGACCGCCGTGTCGAGATCGTATTCCCGGTAGAGGATGAGCAGATCAAGAAAGAGATCAAGCACATCCTGGATCTGGAATTCCGTGACAATGTAAAGGCACATCTGCTTCAGCCTGATGGAACGTATGAGAAACAGGACAAGAGAGGCAAAACTCTCATCAATTCTCAGATGGAATTCTGCGCAGAAGCACAGAAAAAAGCAAAAAAACAGAAAAAAGCCGAGAAAAACCATTTCAGAGTGTTCATCCCGGCAGAGCCGGTCAAAGATCCGGAAGAATAAAAAAGTTCTGGATAACAAATAAACTTTACGAGGGGAAAGAGATTATGAGCAACGAAAAACAAAGCTTTCTGAAGCGGAAGAACGTGATCATATCGTTCAAACGCTACGGGATCGATGCGATGGGTTCCATGGCACTGGGACTTTTTGCGTCACTTCTGATCGGTACGATCATCAACACCATAGGGCAGAATGTATGCCCGGGAAGTTTCGTTTCAGAGAAGCTTCTGGAGATCGGTGGTTATGCGACCAGTGTGACAGGTGCTGCGATGGCACTTGCGATCGGTCATGCGCTCCAGGCACCGCCGCTGGTCATGTATTCCTTGTGTGCAGTAGGAGCTGCCTGCAATGCGATCGGCGGTTCCGGCGGACCACTGGCAGTATTTTTTGTGGCAGTCATCACCTGTGAGATCGGAAAACTGGTTTCCAAGGAGACAAAGATCGACATCATCGTGACACCGGCAGTCACCGTGATCGTTGGCGTAGTTCTGGCGATGCTTCTGGCACCTGTATGCAAGAGTGTCTGCGATGCACTTGGTTCCTTTATCGGATGGGCAACAGATCTAAGACCGTTCTGGATGGGGATCATCGTATCGGTAGTAGTTGGAGTTGTCCTGACACTTCCGATCAGTTCGGCTGCGATCTGTGCCGCAATCGGCATCAGCGGCGGGGCAGTCCTCGCCGGTATTGCGGATGGCAGCGTGACAATGGAAGTCTGGAACGGACTGGCACTGGCAGGCGGAGCAGCAACTGCAGGATGCTGTGCACATATGCTCGGTTTCGCGATCTTGAGCTTTCCAGATAACGGGATCGGCGGGTTTGTTGCACAGGGACTGGGAACTTCCATGCTCCAGGTCCCGAACCTGATGAAAAAACCAGTTCTCTGGCTCCCTCCGGTCATCACTTCTGCGATCACCGGACCGATCGCAACCTGCGTGTTCCATATACGGAACAATGGCCCTGCGATCTCATCCGGAATGGGAACTTCCGGTCTGGTAGGACCGATCGGCGTGATCACAGGATGGGCACAGATGCCGGAAGGCTATACAACGGGAGCGTTTGACTGGGTCGGAATGATCCTGATCTGTTTTGTGCTTCCATTACTCATTACCTGGGTGATCGGCAAGATCTTCCGTGCAAAAGGGATCATCAAGCCGGGAGATCTCAAGATCGATCTCGGCTGATCTGCACAGGATACAGATCATCTGAATGAAAGAGGACAGGGCTGCTGCCGCAGTTTCATGCGGAAAACAGCCCTGCTTTTTCAGTTTTTCAAAAAAATTTAAAAAAAATTAAAAAAAGTACTTGCATTTTTGAAAACACTGGTATATACTAAGCAAGTCGGTTGCGAACAGAGATCGACAGAGCAGTATGGCCAGTTGGTCAAGGGGTTAAGACGTCGCCCTCTCACGGCGAAAACACGGGTTCGATTCCCGTACTGGCTGCTTGAGAAGTTTTGCTTCTCGAATCAAACTACATATACATCTGTCGAGGTGAGAATGAAGAATCGGCAGAGCAGCGTGGCCAGTTGGTCAAGGGGTTAAGACGTCGCCCTCTCACGGCGAAAACACGGGTTCGATTCCCGTACTGGCTGCTTAAGAATAATCAGAGTTTTCTCTGGTTATTTTTTTTTCCAAATCTATCGAAGAATATCGAATCCCCAAAAACTGTCTTGAAAAATTCAGAAGGATACGGTATGATATAGAACAAATGTTTGAGTATCAGGCGTTACTGTTCACTCCGTTCACAGTAACTATCAGGCTCCGAATGGAGCATAAGAAAGGAAATGAATATACCCATGGCAAAAAAGCAAACCTATGATGCTGGCAGTATCTCGGTTCTGGAAGGACTGGAGGCAGTCCGGAAACGACCGGGTATGTATATTGGAAGTGTATCCCGCAAGGGACTGAATCATCTGATCTATGAGATCGTAGACAATGCAGTAGATGAGCACCTTGCCGGATATTGCAGTGAGATCCATGTGACACTGGAGAAGGACGGTTCCGCGACCGTAACAGATAACGGACGAGGAATCCCGGTAGATATGCATGAGAAAGGAATGTCCGCGGAGCGTCTTGTCTTTACGACCCTGCATGCAGGCGGCAAGTTCGACAATGCCGCATACAAGACCAGCGGCGGTCTCCACGGTGTCGGTTCCTCTGTTGTCAATGCGCTTTCTACTTATCTGGATATCAAGATCAGCAGGGATGGATATGTACATCATGACCACTATGAAAGAGGAATCCCGACCATCGAACTGGAGGAGGGGCTTCTCCCGAAACTTGGACGCACGAAGGCGACCGGAACCTGCATCAATTTCCTTCCGGACCCGGAGATCTTTGAGAAGACCCGTTTCTCTGCAACAGAGGTCAAGAGCCGTCTCCATGAGACAGCATACCTGAATCCTGCCCTGACGATCTATTTCGAGGATCTGCGCGGTGCGGGGCCGGAGAAACTGGAATACCATGAGCCGGAGGGGATCATCGGATACATCCGTGATCTGAACCACAGTTCTGAGGCACTTCATGAGCCGGTCTACCTCAAGGGAGAGGCAGACGGCATCCAGGTAGAGGTGGCTTTCCAGTACACCAGTGATTTCCGCGAGAATGTTCTGGGCTTCTGTAATAACATCTACAATGCAGAGGGCGGTACACACCTGACAGGATTTAAGACAACTTTTACGACTGTCATGAACAGTTATGCGCGAGAGATCGGTGTCATCAAGGACAAGGATCCGAATTTTACAGGAGCAGATATCCGAAATGGAATGACAGCAGTTGTTTCCATCAAACACCCTGCACCGAGATTCGAAGGACAGACTAAGACAAAACTCGACAACCAGGATGCTGCCAAAGCGACAGGCAAGGTCCTGGGCGAGCAGCTTGTCCTCTATTTTGACAGAAATCTGGAGACACTCAAGGCGATTCTTTCCTGTGCAGAGAAGGCAGCCAAGATCCGCAAGACCGAGGAGAGAGCCAAGACAAACCTTCTGACCAAGCAGAAATATTCCTTTGATTCCAATGGCAAGCTTGCCAACTGTGAGAAGAAAGATCCATCCCAGTGTGAGATATTTATCGTAGAGGGAGATTCCGCAGGCGGTTCTGCCAAGACAGCCAGAAATCGTAATTATCAGGCGATCCTTCCGATCCGTGGTAAGATCCTCAACGTTGAGAAGGCAACGATCGACAAGGTTCTTGCCAATGCAGAGATCAAGACGATGATCAATGCGTTTGGATGCGGTTTTTCCGAAGGATACGGCAACGACTTTGATATCAGCAAGCTCCGTTATGACAAGATCGTGATCATGGCCGATGCCGATGTCGATGGTGCACATATTTCGACACTTCTTCTGACACTGTTTTATCGTTTTATGCCGGAACTGATTTATGAGGGGCATGTCTATATCGCAATGCCGCCTCTCTACAAGGCAATGCCGAAAAAAGGCCCGGAAGAATATCTTTACGACGACAAGGCACTGGAGAAATACCGTAAGGCGCACAAACCGGGCAGCTTTACGCTCCAGCGATACAAAGGTCTTGGAGAGATGGATGCAGAACAGCTCTGGGAGACAACGCTGAACCCGGAGACAAGAAGGATGAAGCGTGTGGAGATCGAGGACGCGCGTCTGGCATCCAGCGTGACAGAGATTCTTATGGGAAGCGAAGTACCGCCGCGTAAGGCGTTCATTTACGAACATGCAGCAGACGCGGAACTTGACATCTAAGGAAGGGATTTTTTATGGAAACAAAACAGGAAAATGTGATCCGTACAGACTATTCGGAGATCATGCAGAAATCATATATCGATTATGCCATGAGCGTTATCATCTCCCGAGCACTCCCGGATGTAAGAGATGGTCTGAAACCTGTACAGAGAAGAACTTTATATGATATGTATGAACTTGGGATCCGTTATGACCGCCCGTACCGTAAATGTGCCCGTATCGTCGGAGATACAATGGGTAAATATCATCCACACGGCGACAGCTCTATCTATGATGCACTGGTCGTTATGGCGCAGGACTTCAAGAAGGGCAGGACGCTGGTAGACGGACATGGAAACTTTGGCTCCATCGAGGGCGACGGCGCTGCAGCGATGCGTTATACAGAAGCACGTCTGGAGAAACTGACACAGGAAGTTTTTCTTGGAGACCTTGACAAGAATGTTGTTGATTTTGTGCCGAACTTTGACGAGACAGAGAAAGAACCGTCGGTTCTTCCTGTCAAGATCCCGAACATTCTGGTGAATGGTGCAGAGGGAATCGCAGTCGGCATGGCGACCAGCATCCCGCCGCACAATCTCGGTGAAGTCGTAGATGCGGTCAAGGCATACATGAAGGACAATACGATCAGTGTCAAAGGACTGATGCGTTATATTAAAGGACCGGATTTTCCGACCGGCGGACTTGTAGTCAACAAGGATGACCTTCGTAAGATCTACGAGAGCGGAACCGGCAAGATCCGTCTCCGTGGAAGAGTGGAGATCGAGAAACTCAAAGGCGGCAGGAAACAGCTCGTCATCACAGAGATCCCGTATACGATGCTCGGGGCAAATATCGGTAAATTCCTGAATGATGTTGCATCCCTGGTTGAGACGAAGAAGACTACAGACATCGTGGACATCTCCAACCAGTCCTCCAAGGAGGGAATCCGTATCGTTCTGGAACTCAAGAAGGACACTGATGTAGAAAATCTCACCAACATGTTGTACAAGAAAACACGTCTCGAGGATACGTTTGGCGTAAACATGCTGGCGGTTGCAGATGGCAGACCGGAGACATTAAGTCTTAAGCAGATCATCGAGCACCATGTGGAATTTCTGTTTGATGTCACAACAAGGAAATACAGGACCCTTCTTGACAAAGAGCAGGAAAAGAGAGAGATCCAGGAAGGTCTTATCAAGGCATGTGACGTGATCGACCTGATCATCGAGATCCTGCGCGGAAGCAAGAACCGTGAGCAGGTCAAGAAATGTCTGGTGGAGGGCGTGACAGAAGGAATACGTTTCAAGACCAAGGTAAGTGAGAAGGCAGCTTCAAAGCTCAAATTTACAGAGAAGCAGGCAGGTGCGATCCTGGATATGCGTCTCTATAAGCTGATCGGACTGGAGATCGAGGCACTTCAGGCAGATTATCAGGAGACGATGAAGAATATTGCCGAATACAAGGATATCCTGGATAATTATGACTCCATGGCAGCGGTCATCATCAGGGAACTGGACGGCATCAAGAAGGAGTATGGAAGCAAACGCCGCACTTCCATCGAGAATGCCGAGGAAGCTGTCTACGAAGAAAAGAAGATGGAAGAGACAGAAGTCTGCTTCCTGATGGATCGCTTTGGTTATATGAAGCTGATCGACAAAAATGCCTATGAACGAAACAAAGAAGCAGCACACAATGAGAACCGCTGCGTATTCCTGTGCATGAACACGGACAAGATCTGCATCTTTACGGACAAGGGCAAGATGCATACGATCAAGGCAGTCGATATTCCACTGGTACGTTTCAGAGATAAGGGAACACCGGTAGATAACTTAAGCAACTATGACAGCAGCCAGGAGCAGATGCTGTATGTAGCGCCGCTTGGACAGATCAAACAGGATCAGATCCTTTTTGTGACAAAGACATCCATGTGTAAACTGGTTGATGGTGCTGAGTTTGATGTGACCAAGAGAACGATCGCATCCACGAAACTTGCTGAGGATGACGAACTTATTTTTGTCGGCAGTGCAGGTGAGATGGAGCAGGTGGTGTTCCAGAGTAACGGCGGTTATTTCCTCCGTTTCCTGAAACAGGAGATCTCCACCGCCAAGAGAGCAGCTCTCGGCGTACGTGGAATGAAGCTTGCAGACGGAGATCATCTGGAGCATGCATACCTTCTCGGAGGTCATCAGGAATATGCGATCTCCTACCACGACAAGGAGTACTCCCTGAACAAAGTACGCCTCGGAAAACGCGATACCAAAGGCATCAAACCAAGGATATAACAAGAGATTTCAAAAAATCCTTGCTTTTCAGACCTTATGGTGCTATTATATGAGATAACATGATAACGGATGATCAGAGAGTGGACTTCGGTCCACTCTTTTTGCGAGATTGATTACTATAAGCAGTTCCGCGATCATTCTGATGTGCGAAAGGCAGGTGGAAAATATGAGCAGACGAGATGAATATGAACAGAAGGCAGAGGCAATGCTGGCACCGATCGTTGAGGCAGCAGGTTTTGAACTTGTAGATGTAGAATACGTCAAGGAAGCAGGCAACTGGTATCTTCGAGGATACATCGACAAGCCGGGCGGGATCACGGTCAATGACTGCGAAGCAGTAAGCCGCGCGTTCAGCGACAAGCTGGATGAGGATGATTTTATCGAAGACAGCTATATTATGGAGATCAGTTCCCCAGGTCTTGACAGACCGTTAAAGAAAGAGAAGGATTTTGTCAGAAGCATGGGCAAACTGGTAGAGATCCGTACCTATCGTCCGATAGAGAAACAAAAGGAATTCTGCGGGATTTTAAACGCATATGATGATAACAGTGTGACGATCGAGGAGGACGAAAACGGCACCTTACGCACATTTGAAAAGAAAGACATAGCCCTGATCCGGCTGGCAATTGAATTTTAACTGATTAATGAATACGATGCACCTATATGCTTTGATAAAATGAGGAGGAAATAAAAAAAATGAACAAAGAGTTAATGGACGCTCTGAATGTCCTGGAAAAAGAAAAAAATATCAGTAAGGATACACTTCTGGGAGCAATCGAGCAGTCTCTGATCCAGGCATGTAAGAACCATTTCGGTAAAGCTGATAATGTACATGTAATGATCAATCCTGAAACCTGTGATTTCAGTGTTTACGCTGAGCGTGAAGTAAAGGAATTCGTAGAGGATCCTGCAATGGAGATCTCACTTACAGACGCACAGAAGATCAATGCCAACGCAGAACTCGGAGACGTGATCAAAGTTCAGATCCAGTCCAAGGAATTCGGACGTATCGCAACACAGAATGCTAAGAACGTCATCCTTCAGAAGATCCGTGAGGAAGAGCGCAAAGTTCTTTACGATCAGTACTACGGAATGGAGAAAGAAGTCGTTACAGGTATCGTACAGCGTGTCATGGGCAAAAATGTCAGCATCAATCTTGGCAAGGCAGATGCGATCCTCGCTGAGAATGAGCAGGTCAGAGGAGAAGAATTCCATCCGACAGAACATATCAAGGTATACATCCTGGAAGTTAAGGATACTCCAAAAGGACCGCGTATCCAGGTATCCAGAACACATCCGGGTCTCGTAAAACGCCTCTTCGAATCCGAAGTTGCCGAAGTAAGAGACGGCACAGTAGAGATCAAGAGCATTGCCAGAGAAGCAGGTTCCCGTACCAAGATCGCTGTATGGAGCAATGATCCTGACGTAGATCCGGTTGGAGCATGCGTTGGTATGAACGGTGCGAGAGTAAACTCCATCGTAGAGGAACTCCGCGGCGAGAAGATCGATATCATCAACTGGGACGAAAACCCGGCGATCCTTATTGAGAATGCATTAAGCCCGGCCAAAGTCATTGCAGTAATGGCTGATCCGGATGAGAAGACAGCACTTGTTGTTGTTCCGGACTACCAGCTTTCTCTTGCAATTGGTAAAGAAGGACAGAATGCACGTCTTGCAGCCCGCCTGACAGGATTCAAGATCGACATCAAGAGTGAGACACAGGCCAAAGAATCCGGTGATCTTTACGACTATGATGAGGAAGAAGAATTCTACGAAGACGAAGCAGCAGAAGAAGCAGAAAACGTAGAAGAGTCTCAGGAAGCAGAAGAAACAGAAGTTTCTGAAGAGGTTTCCGAAGAAGAGACAACAGAAGAATAAGATCTATGAAGACAAAAAATAAAATTCCGATGCGCCAGTGTACCGGCTGCAGAGAAATGAAAAGCAAAAAAGAAATGATCCGTGTCCTTAAGACACCGGAAGACGAGATCGTTCTTGACACCACAGGCAGAAAGAACGGAAGGGGCGCCTATGTATGTCCATCCACCGAATGCCTTGACAAAGCGATCCGCAATCACGGGATCGAACGGTCTCTCAAGACCAGCGTTCCCGAAGAGGTCTACGAAGACCTGAAAAAGGAGTTAAGTAAGATTGAAAAACAACAATAAAGTGTTATCTCTTCTGGGGCTTGCCACAAAAGCCGGCAAGGTTGCCAGCGGAGAATTTTCGACAGAGAAATCTGTCAAGACAGGGAAAGGTTTCCTGGTTCTGGTTGCAGATGATGCATCCCAGAATACAAGGAAAAAGTTCCAGAACATGTGTGATTTTTACGAAGTACCGATCTACTTTATTGCCAACAAAGAAGAACTGGGCAGATTCTGCGGAAAAGAATTCCGCGCCAGCCTTGCGGTACAGGATGAAAACTTTGCAAAAGCAATGTTAAAAGAACTCCAGAAATTATAAAGCTGCGGTGTGCAGCAGTGATTGAAGGAGGGATCCATGTGCCGAAAATCAGAGTGCATGAACTTGCCAGTAAACTTGGCAGATCGAACAGAGAAGTCATAGAATTTCTAAAAGCAAACGGGGTAGAAGTCAAAAGTCATATGAGTACTCTTGAGGAACCCAGTATCCGATTAATAAAACAAAAATTTTTAACCAGGGGAAAGGAGCAGATTACCAAGGTGGATAATTCCAGAACAGAAGAAAAGACGGTAACAGCGAGACCAGAAGCAGACAAAGCAGAGGCTCCTAAAAAGAAAAAAAATATCATTCGTGTATATCACGCACAGAATGCAAGTGACGGCGGCAAAAACAGACCGAAACGTCAGAACAACAATACAGACAAAAGACCAGCCGCAAAGCCACAGGCTCAGAAGCCGCAGGCAGCTCAGAAACCGGTAGAGGAAACTGCAAAGAAACCGCAGACTGCACAGGCAGAGACACCGAAGAGCGCAGCACCGGCACAGAACAATTCTGCAAGACCGCAGAGACAGGAACAGTCCGGTTACAATAACAACAGAGGACAGAACCGCCAGAATAACCGCGACGGAAGAGACAATAACCGCGACAACCGCGGCGGTGAAGGCAGAGGCCGTGACTTCCGCGGTGGCGAAAGAAGATTCTCCGACCGCAATGGAAACGGCGGACAGGGTCGTCCGAACCGTGACGGAAACCGTCAGGGAAGACCGCAGGGCGAAGGACGTCCGGCGCGCCAGGGTGACGGAAACGGCCGTCCGATGAGAGGTCAGGGCGGAAGACCGCAGCAGGGTGGTCAGGGAAGACCACAGCAGGGCGGAAACGGAAGACCAGACGGCAACAGAGGAGGCTTCGGCGGAAATAACCGTGGCGGACAGAGATCCGGTGGCGGAAGAAGAGATAACGATGCTGTATTCACACCAGAACTGACCAAGACATCCAAGGACAGCAAGAGAGAGCGTGACAGAGAGAACAAGAACAAGAAGAAAGACTTCGAGAAATCCGGTGCAGGACATAATCGCCCGAACCAGGGTGGAAGAAGAAACCTTTCCAGGATCCCGAAGGCTCTGCAGAAACCAACTCCTCAGCCGAAACAGGAAGAGAAGAAACCAGAAGTAAAAGAGATCACACTTCCAGAGAAGATGACCATCCGCGAACTGGCAGAAGCAATGAAGATGCAGCCGTCCGTGATCGTTAAGAAGCTCTTCATGGAAGGAACCATGGTAACTGTAAACCATGAGATCGACTTCGAGAAAGCTCAGGAGATCGCTCTGGACTACGATATCATCGCAGAGCCGGAAGAAAAAGTAGACGTTATCGGCGAACTCCTCAAAGAAGAGGAAGAAGACGAAGCAGATATGGTTTCCAGACCGCCTGTAGTATGTGTTATGGGTCACGTTGACCATGGTAAGACATCCCTTCTGGATGCGATCCGTGATACCCATGTAACAAAAGGTGAGGCCGGAGGAATCACACAGCATATCGGTGCATCTGTTGTAGAGATCAACGGACAGAAGATCACATTCCTGGATACACCGGGACATGAAGCATTCACCGCTATGCGTATGCGTGGTGCAAACTCCACAGATATCGCAGTTCTCGTCGTAGCAGCAGATGATGGTGTCATGCCGCAGACAGTAGAGGCGATCAGCCATGCCAAAGCAGCAGGCGTTGAGATCATCGTTGCGATCAACAAGATCGATAAACCAAGTGCAAACGTAGAGAGAGTAAAACAGGAACTTTCCGAGTATGAACTGATCCCGGAAGACTGGGGCGGAAGCACCATCTTCGTACCGGTATCCGCACATACAGGAGAAGGAATCGACACTCTGCTTGAGATGATCCTTCTTTCTGCAGAAGTCCTGGAACTCAAAGCAAACCCGAACCGTGCAGCGAGAGGTCTCGTGATCGAAGCACAGCTTGACAAAGGTAAAGGACCGGTTGCTACGATCCTCGTACAGAAGGGTACTCTCCATGTCGGAGATTTCATCGCAGCAGGTGCATGCAGCGGTAAAGTACGTGCCATGATGGACGACAGAGGAAGAAGAGTCAAAGAAGCAGGACCGTCCACACCAGTTGAGATCCTTGGTCTCAGTGATGTTCCGAATGCAGGTGAGATCCTGATGGCGTTCCCGAGCGACAAGGAAGCCAAGAACTTCGCAGCTACCTTCGTTACAGAGAACAAGAAACATCTGCTTGAAGAAACCAAAGGCAAACTTTCTCTGGATAACCTGTTTGATCAGATCCAGGCAAGTGACCTCAAGGAACTGCCGATCATCGTCAAAGCAGACGTACAGGGATCTGTTGAGGCTGTGAAACAGAGTCTTACCAAACTTTCCAATGAGGAAGTTGTTGTCCGCGTGATCCATGGCGGCGTTGGTGCAGTCAATGAATCTGACGTATCCCTTGCTGCAACTTCCAATGCGATCATCATCGGATTCAACGTTCGTCCGGACGCAATGGCAAAACAGCTTGCAGATCAGGAAGGCGTAGACCTGCGTCTCTACAGAGTCATCTATCAGGCGATCGAAGATGTAGAAGCAGCCATGAAGGGTATGCTTGACCCGGTATTCGAAGAGAAAGTCATTGGTCATGCAGAAGTCCGCCAGCTCTTCAAAGCATCCGGCGTTGGTACGATCGCAGGAAGCTATATCCTCGATGGTATCTTCCAGAGAAACTGTAAGGTTCGTATCACCAGAGAGGGAGATCAGATCTTCGAGGGCGAGCTTGCATCCCTGAAACGTTTCAAAGACGATGTCAAAGAAGTCAAAGCAGGATACGAGTGTGGTCTTGTATTTGACGGATTCAATGATGTCAAAGAAGAAGATAAAGTAGAAGCTTATATCATGGTAGAAGTACCAAGGTAATTGGTAATAGAGAATATCCCGCGAGGTGTTTTGGCATAAATATGCCAAAATCCCGAGACATGCGGGGCAAAATGCTATCACCGAAGGTGATGTGGAATGCATTTTGACCAAGTTACAGCGAATATAATGAGCAGTAACTTACCGAGATAGGAGTAAAATAAATGAGAAAGAACAGCATTAAGAATACAAGGATCAACGGAGAGGTTCAGAAAGAACTTAGTACGATCATCAGAAATGAAGTCAAAGATCCTCGCATTCATCCAATGACTTCTGTCATGGCTGTGGAAGTTGCACCTGACCTCAAGACCTGCAAGGCATTTATAAGTGTTCTTGGCAGCAAAGAGGCCAAGGATGCGACCATCCAGGGCCTTAACAAGGCAGAAGGTTATATCAGAAGACAGCTTGCAAAGAACCTGAATTTAAGGAATACACCGGAGATCCGTTTCATCCTGGACGAATCCATTGAATACGGTGTAAACATGTCCAAGCTGATCGACGATGTAACCAGAAAAGATGCTCAGGCAGGAAAACCGGACGAGGAAGAATAAGCCAGTCCGGATCCTGACCACAAGAGCAGTGCATACAGAATAAGAGAGGATATCATGAAAAATATTTCAGAAGTGCTGGAAGGCGTGAAAACAATAGGAATTGGTGGTCATGTCCGACCGGATGGTGACTGTGTCGGTTCCTGTATGGCTTTGTATCTGTATATCAGAACTTATTTTCCGGATGTGGATGTAAGCGTATATCTCGACCATCCGAAGCCGATCTTTGGACATATCGATCATATCGATGATATCAAAACAGAAGTAGAAGAGGGCAGAGAATTTGATCTGTTCATTACCTGCGATGTCAGCGCGCGTGACCGCCTGGCAGTTGCGGGAGATGCTTTTGACCATGCGGCAAAAACCGTCTGCATCGATCATCATGTGAGCAATCCGGGATTTGCGGATGTCAACTATATCCGCGGAGAAGTCAGCTCCTGCTGCGAAGTCCTCTACGGACTCCTGGATCCGGACAAAGTAAACCGTCCGATCGCGACAGCAGTCTATACAGGAATGATCCATGATACAGGAGTATTCCAGTATTCTTCCACTTCCCCGGATACGATGCGTATCGCAGGAGAACTGATGAAGCAGGAGATCCCTTTCAGCAAGATCATTGATGAATCTTTTTATGAGAAGACATATCTTCAGCTTCAGGTCATGGGCCGTGTTCTGGCAGAGAGCATTCTTCTCCAGAACGGCAAATGCACCGTAGGCTACCTCCGCAGAAGAGATATGGAATTTTATGGAGTTGAGGGAAGTGACCTTGACGGGATCGTCAGCCAGCTTCGTCTGACAAGGGGCGTGGAAGTCGCGATCTTTATCTATGAGACTGAGACACAGCATTTCAAGGTTTCCCTCCGTTCCAACGGCAAGGTGGATGTGAGCAAAGTTGCCGTATTCTTTGGCGGCGGCGGCCATACAAGAGCAGCGGGCTGTGACCTTGAGGGCTCCATGTATGACGTTATCAATAATCTGACCGCAGAGATCGAGAAACAGTTCTGCGAAGAGGAGGCATAATGGACGGAGTTCTGGTCATTCGCAAAGAGAAAGGCTACACTTCTCATGATGTGGTCGCAAAACTTCGTGGGATCCTCCACATGAAAAAGATCGGTCATACCGGAACACTGGATCCTGATGCGGAGGGAGTTCTTCCTGTTGTTCTCGGCAGAGCGACCAAGCTGGTCGATCTTCTGACCGAAAAGCGCAAGACCTACGAGGCACTTCTTCACCTCGGGATCGAGACAGACACACAGGATATGACAGGAACGGTTCTGAATGAAAAGCCGGTCACTGTTTCTGAAGAAGAAGTAAAAGCTGTAATCGAGAGTTTCCTTGGAGAGCAGGAGCAGATCCCGCCGATGTACTCCGCGCTCAAGGTAAACGGAAAGAAGCTGTATGAACTCGCAAGAGAAGGCAAGACCGTCGAGCGCAAAACCCGCCCGGTCTGCTTTTATGAGATAGAGATCCTTGAAATGGATCTTCCGATGGTACGTTTTTCTGTTACATGCAGCAAGGGAACTTATATCCGGACTCTGTGCCATGATATTGGACAGAAACTGGGCTGCGGTGCCTGCATGGAAGAGCTTACCCGTACAGCATCCGGTGAGTATCGCTGGGAAGACAGCATCACACTGGATGAAGTACAGAAAGAAATGGAAGAAGGAATCCTTGAGAAGAGGATTCTTTCTATTTCAGAAGTGCTCAAGGCTTATCCGGAGATCCGCTGCAATAAATTCGGAGACAGGCTTCTTCTGAATGGCAATGCGCTTCCAGATAATATGACAGAAACACAGCACAAAAAAGGCTGGGTGCGGATGTGCACCAGCGAGGGGAATTTCCTGGGGATCTACGAGTGGGACAATAAGAAACACCGTTATCAGCCTCAGAAAATGTTCCTCTGAAACATCGGAGATAAGCAGGAGTCAGAACACATGGAATACATCAAGATCGAAGGACAGTTTCCAAAGTTTTCCAACTGTGCGGTAACGCTGGGAAAATTTGACGGAATTCATCGCGGACACAGGAAACTGATCCAGAAGATTCTGGAACACAAAAAAGAATATGGTACAACTTCCGTAGTTGTAGCTTTTGTGTCCGACCGTCAGACCATCCTCACAGGGGAAGAGAGGAGACTGCTTCTCGAAGATATGGGCGTGGATGTCCTTCTGGAATGCCCGTTGAATGAGCAGATCAGACATATGAAAGCGGATCAGTTTATCCGCCAGATTCTGATCGGTTCTCTGCAGGCATCCTTCGTGGTAGTCGGAGAGGATTACAGATTCGGATATGAACGCAAAGGCACGCCGGACCTTCTTAAGAAAGCCGGTCTGAAATATGGCTATGAAACAGAGATCGTCCCGAAGGAAATGGACGGAAGCCGCAAGATCAGCAGTACCTTCATCCGTGAAGAACTGAAGAAGGGCAATATGCACAAGATCTCAGAGCTTCTTGGAACAGATTTCTTTGTGGCAGGTGAGGTAGAGCATGGCAAAGGTCTGGGACACAAGAAATTTTTCCCGACCACAAACCTGGTCCCGCCGAAACAGAAGCTGATGCCGCCGAACGGTGTCTATGTGACAGTGTCAAAATTTGGCGACACAGAGTATCAGGGAATCACCAATGTCGGATACAAGCCGACCGTCGGAGAGGATTTCCTGGGTGTTGAGACCTATCTTTTTGACTGTGATGAGGATCTGTATGGGAAGGACTGTATCGTTTTCTTCCGCAAATTCCAGCGCCCGGAGCACAAATTTGCTTCTTTTGAGGCGCTCAAAGCACAGATCGCGAGGGACATCGAGGCAGGCCATGCTTTTTTTGAAAAATAAGTTCAAAAAATAAATAATTATGTTGTTTACACGCCAGATGTTTTATGCTATACTATTTGAGGTGTAAATCAGCCCATATTCAGAGATTGGAATCTCCAACCGTTTCTTAATATGCGGCGGTTCATTAATAATAATATTTTTAAGGAGGAAATCACAATGATTTCAAAAGAAAAAAAACAGGCAATCATGAAAGAATATGCAAGATGCGAGGGTGACACAGGTTCACCGGAAGTACAGGTAGCAGTTCTTACAGCAAGAATCCAGGAGCTGACAGAGCATTTACAGACACATCACAAAGATCATCACTCCAGACGTGGTCTTCTGAAGATGGTTGGTCAGAGACGTGGACTTCTGGCATACCTGAAGAAAACAGACATCGAAAGATACCGTGCACTGATTGAGAAATTAGGTTTAAGAAAATAATTAGTATACGGACGGGGCGGATAAACCATCCGCCCCATTTTTAAATCACAAAACAAAATAGACAGAAGTTATTTCCGAGACTACTGAAAAGTTCATCAGGAAGGATCCGGGTGGTTTTTTCAGTTGTTTCGGACTTCTGTAAAATTAAAACGCAAGAAATAAAAGGAGAAAAAGTATGTACAAAAGTTATTCTATGGAATTAGCCGGCAGAACACTGACTGTAGATATCGGTCGTGTTGCAAAACAGGCTAACGGCGCAGCTCTGATGCATTATGGTGATACAACTGTGCTTTCTACTGCAACAGCATCCAAGGAGCCAAGAGAAGGAATCGATTTCTTCCCTCTGAGCGTTGAATATGAGGAAAAAATGTATGCAGTAGGCAAGATTCCAGGAGGATTCAATAAAAGAGAAGGAAAGGCAAGCGAGCATGCGATCCTGACATCCCGTGTTATTGACCGTCCGATGCGTCCGCTGTTCCCGAAGGACTACAGAAATGATGTAACTCTGGTAAACATGGTTATGTCCGTAGACCCTGAGTGCAACCCGGAGATCCCGGCTATGCTTGGTTCTTCCATCGCAACCTGCATTTCCGATATCCCGTTTGACGGTCCGTGCGCTACCACGCAGGTAGGTCTGATCGACGGCGAGTTTATCATCAACCCGTCCCTGGCTCAGAAAGAACTTTCTGACCTTCAGCTGACTGTTGCTTCCACAAGAGAGAAAGTTATCATGATCGAAGCCGGCGCAAATGAAGTACCGGAAGATACCATGATCGAAGCAATCTACAAAGCTCATGATGTAAACCAGGAGATCATCCGTTTCATCGACAAGATCGTAGCAGAGTGCGGCAAAGAGAAACATCTCTACGCTTCCTGCGCAGTTCCGGAAGAACTGTTCGAGGCGATCAAGAAGATCGTTCCGTCCGAAGAGATGGAAGAAGCTGTCTTCACAGACGATAAACAGACAAGAGAAGAAAACATCCGTGAGATCACAGCAAGACTTCAGGAAGCATTTGCAGACAATGAAGAATGGCTGGCTGTTCTCGGAGAAGCAGTATATCAGTATCAGAAGAAGACTGTCCGCAAGATGATCCTTAAGGACCACAAACGTCCGGACGGCCGTCAGATCACACAGATCCGTCCTCTGGCAGCAGAAGTAGACATCATCCCGAGAGTTCATGGTTCCGCTATGTTCACCCGTGGACAGACACAGATCTGCACCATGACAACTCTGGCTCCGCTTTCTGAGGCACAGAGAATTGACGGACTTGACGAGTTTGAAACATCCAAGAGATATATGCACCACTACAACTTCCCGTCCTACTCTGTAGGTGAGACCAAACCATCCAGAGGACCGGGACGTCGTGAGATCGGTCACGGTGCACTGGCAGAGAGAGCTCTTGTTCCGGTACTTCCGTCAGCAGAAGAGTTCCCATATGCGATCCGTACTGTATCTGAGACATTTGAATCCAACGGTTCTACTTCTCAGGCAAGTATCTGTGCATCTACCATGTCCCTTATGGCAGCAGGTGTACCGATCCGCAAACCGGTTGCCGGTATCTCCTGTGGTCTTGTTACAGGCGCAACAGACGATGATTACATTGTACTGACAGATATCCAGGGACTTGAGGACTTCTTCGGAGATATGGATTTCAAGGTTGCAGGTACACATGACGGTATCACAGCAATCCAGATGGATATCAAGATCCATGGTCTGACAAGACAGATCGTAGAAGAAGCGATCCGCAGAACAAAAGAAGCAAGAGAGTACATCCTTACAGAGGTTATGGAGAAATGCATCGCAGCTCCTCGTGACCATGTAAATAAATATGCACCGAAGATCGTTCAGATCCAGATCGATCCTCAGAAGATCGGTGATGTAGTCGGACAGAGAGGAAAGACCATCAATGCGATCATCGAGCGTACAGGCGTTCAGATCGATATCACAGATGAAGGTTCCGTATCTATCTGCGGTGTTGACCAGCACGGAATGGATGAAGCCAAGAAGATGATCAAGACCATCGCAACAGATTTCGAGGCAGGACAGATCTTTGAGGGAACTGTCGTAAGCATCAAGGAATTTGGCGCTTTCGTTGAGTTTGCTCCTGGCAAAGAAGGAATGGTCCACATTTCCAAGATCAGTGACCACAGAATCAACAAAGTAGAGGACGTTCTTACTCTTGGCGACAAAGTAAAAGTAATCTGCCTTGGCAAAGACAAGATGGGCAGAATGAGTTTCAGTATCAAGGATGTACCGGAAGAAGCATAAAAATGAGATATCATAATATAACCAAGGACGATATGCTGAACGGAGACGGACTCCGTGTGGTACTCTGGGTTGCAGGCTGCAATCACTGCTGCCGGGAATGCCAGAATCCCATCACCTGGGATCCGAACGGAGGCCTTCCTTTCACCGAAAAAGAAGAAGCAGAGATTTTTGCCGAACTGGATAAGGATTATATCAGCGGAATCACTTTCTCAGGAGGGGATCCGCTTCATCCGTCCAATATTTCAGCCGTAACCGCCCTTGCACGCAAGATCAGAACAAAATATCCAGACAAGACCATCTGGCTTTATACAGGTTCACGCTGGGAAGAAATCCAGCAGGAAGAGATCGTCCGTTATCTGGATGTGCTCGTAGATGGTGAATTCCAGGTGGACAAGCTGGATCAGAGTCTGAAATGGAAAGGATCTTCGAACCAGCGCGTGATCAACGTTCCGGCGACACTTCGGGAGCAGAAGATCGTTCTTCATGCAGACTGAGAGATCCAGGAGGAAAACATGAAGAGAATCGCAAAATTTCACAAAGTAAGTGAAGAGCGTTTTGTGGCAGACTGGAAGGATACTTTTCCGGAGACACAGGAAAGCGCGATCACTGACATTTACAATGAGATTAAACTTCCGGCAAGAGCAACTGCAGGAAGTGCAGGATATGATTTCTATGCACCTGTCGATCTGACACTGAACCCGGGAGAGACTGTCAAGATCCCTACCGGTATCCGCGTCGAGATGGAGCAGGACTGGGTTCTGAAATGCTATCCGAGAAGCGGACTGGGATTCAAATACCGTCTGCAGCTCAACAATACGGTTGGAATCATTGACAGCGATTATTTCTATTCTGACAATGAGGGACATATTTTTGCAAAGATCACCAATGACAGCAACGAAGGCAAATCTGTCAGCATTCAGGCTGGCACAGGCTTCATGCAGGGAATCTTTGTAGAATACGGAATCACTGTAGATGATGACGCAAAGGGTGTCCGCAACGGTGGATTTGGAAGCACCACCCAGAAATAAAGATATAGATACAGCAAATATAAAAGCGGAGTTTCCGGATTTGAATATCCCGAATACTCCGCTTATTTTGTGCTGTGAAATAGTAAATTGAATGAATAGAAGTCTCTGTTATTCTAACGGTGCGCCTGCTGCCTCTGCCTTACGTGCATTGTCAAGAACAATGTCAAAAGCTGTAGCTGCTGCCTGATATTCAGCATCATCATCGATGTTGGCAAGCATCGGATCGCCCTTCTCTGTGCGGGAGAAACGGTACAGATAAACTTCACCGTTCTGGTTCTGACCATTCTCATCCAGTGGAAGGAGTGCAATATACTCCTGTGCATCTACCGGGAAGATCGTAAGGATCGCGCATTCTACTTCGGTATCGTCGTCCAGTGTCAGAGTAATGGTGTTGTGCTGTTCCTCAGAAGCATTACCGCCGCAGTCCAACCCACAGCTTGCACAGTCACTCGGTGCACATGCAGAATTTGTAAATTCGTCACTCATAATTGATATTCCTCACTTTTGTTTTTCTTTTGGTTATTTTATTCATTTTATCAGAAAATACGGGGATTTACAACGGTTGTTCTGTGCAAAAAATAAAAAAATGTATTTCAACTCACTCTGGAATCATGTATAATAAATAAAGACAGACTATGAAGATGGAAATGAAGGAGATACACAATGAAATTTGTTTCATGGAATGTAAATGGAATCCGTGCATGCCTTACCAAAGGCTTTGAAGAGAGGTTTCAGGAACTGGATGCAGATATTTTCTGCCTGCAGGAGACGAAATGCCAGGAGGGACAGGTCAAACTTGAGCTTCCGGGCTATCATCAGTACTGGAACTACGCAAACAGAAGAGGATATTCCGGAACGGCAATCTTTACGAAACAGGAGCCGCTTTCGGTTTTTTATGGAATTGGAATAGAGGAACACGACAAAGAAGGCCGTGTGATCACACTTGAATTTGAGAATTTTTATTTCGTGACAGTATACACGCCGAATTCACAGAGCGAGCTGAGACGGCTTGAGTACCGAATGGAGTGGGAGAGAGATTTTCTTGCTTATCTTCTCGGGCTTCAGGAGAAGAAGCCTGTCATCTGCTGCGGCGATCTGAATGTTGCACATCAGGAGATCGACCTCAAGAATCCTAAGACAAACCGTAAGAATGCCGGCTTTACAGACGAGGAGAGAGCATGCTTTACAAAGGTTCTTGAGAGTGGATTTATCGATACATTCCGCTATTTTTATCCGGATCAGGAAGGAAGCTATTCCTGGTGGTCCTACCGCTTCAAGGCGCGTGAGAAGAACGCAGGATGGAGAATCGACTATTTTATCGTTTCGCCTGCACTGAAGGATAAACTGCAGGATGCATCGATCCACGCAGAGATCATGGGCTCAGACCATTGTCCGATCGAGCTGGACATGGAATCATTCTGAGAGTAAATACAAGAAGGAGAAAAAGTTATGTACGATCAAAGCAGGCTTTTGGTGCACGAGGGCAATCCGATGCTGCCTGGTGCTACGAAAGTTTCTGGGGGAATGAATTTTGCGGTGGAGGTTCCCTGTGATACAGAGGCCTCGCTGATCCTGTACCGAAAGGGAGAGAAGGAGCCGGAGGCTGAGATTCCTTTTGCAGAATCAAACAGGACCGGTCGGATGTGTGCGATGATGGTATCCGGGTTTAAGCCGGAGCAGTATGAATATAATTTTCGGATAGATACAAAGATCTGTCAGGACCCATATGCCCGCGGGCTGGCTGGAAGAGAGACATTTGGCAGAGTGTCAGAGGATAAGGACGAGCACAGGATCCGCTGCAGTTTTCCGAATCTGAGAGAATACAACTGGGAAGGCGACGTTTCCCCAGGGATCTCCTATCAGGATATGATCCTCTACAAAGTCCATGTCAGAGGCTACACCAGACAGGCGAAGGTGGCACCAAAGAAAAGAGGTACTTTTGCAGGGCTTAAGGAGATGATCCCTTACTGGAAGGAACTTGGGATCAATGCAGTCGAGCTGATGCCGGCATATGAATTTATGGAGAGGTCCACAGTGGAGCCGGGTAAGGCGATGATCCGCCAGAAACATCACAAGGATAAAGTTAACTACTGGGGTTACCTCCCGGGATTTTATTTTGCACCCAAAAGTGCCTACTGTGCGACGAAGAAACCACACAAAGAATTCTGTGACATGGTGAGAGCTTTCCACGAAGCGGGGATCGAATGCATTATGGAAATGTATTTCCCGGCAGATACCGCTCCGATGAAGGCACTTTATGCGCTGTGGTTCTGGAAGAAATATTATCATGTAGATGGATTTCATCTGCTGGGTGATGGCGTTCCGGGAGAACTGATCGAGAGAGATCCGTTCCTCTATGGTGTCAAAAAGATGTTTTCCGACATTTCCGGACAGCCGGAGAAAGAAAACATGCTGGCAGAGTACAACAGAGGGTTTATGCAGGATATGCGCCGCCTTCTCAAGAGTGACGAGGGAATGGTCGCGGGGGCACAGTTCCATATCAAGCGTAACACAGGCAATTTCGGGACCATCAACTATATGGCAAGCCAGGATGGTTTTACCTTGTATGATACAGTGACTTACAATTACCGTCACAATGAGGCAAATGGTGAGGACAATCACGATGGAAGTGATTATAACTATTCCTGGAACTGTGGAGTAGAGGGTGCGTCCAGGAAGCAGGCCATCCGCCGCCTGCGTGAACAGCAGCTTCGAAATGCGTTCCTGATGCTGCTTCTGAGCCAGGGAACACCGATGATCTATGGCGGAGATGAGTTTGGCAATTCTCAGAATGGAAACAACAATGCCTGGTGCCAGGACAACAGTGTGGGCTGGACGGACTGGAAATGCATGAAGAAGCAGGAGAAGCTTTTTTCCTTTGTCAAAAAGGCAATCGCATTTCGTAAGGATCACCCGATTCTCCATATGCCGAATGAGCTGCGGAGCGTAGACTATATGGCAAAAGGCTTCCCGGATGTTTCCTTCCACGGCGAGCGTGCCTGGTTCTTAAACATGGAAAACACCAGTCGCCTCATTGGCATCATGTACTGCGGAGCATATGCACAGAAGCCGGATGGAACGGATGACGACTTCCTTTATATAGGATACAATTTCCACTGGGAGAAACGAAATATCGCGCTGCCAAACCTTCCGGATGGAATGACCTGGAAAAAGATCGCCGACACCTCAGATCAGGAGGAGAAGAACTGGTTCCAGGAAGGCAAAGAAACTTACAAAAAAACAATAGACATCAATCCACGTACCATTGTGGTACTGGTGGCAAGGCAGGGGGAGATAGAGCATGCATCCGTGGCTGCACTTCAAGACGATAACAAAGCATAAATTACTGGTAATGAAGTATTGTTTCCGGATCGGCTTATATAAACAGGGACTGCTTCACGACCTTTCCAAGTATACACCGGCAGAATTTCTGGTGGGATGTAAATATTATCAGGGAACGAGAAGCCCGAATAATGCAGAGAGGGAAGATATCGGAGTGTCCACTTCCTGGCTCCATCACAAGGGCAGGAACAAGCATCATTTTGAGCACTGGGTCGACTATTCTCTTGATGGGGAGCATGTGATCATGGGGGCGCAGATGCCGCGTAAATATGTGGCAGAGATGGTCATGGACCGGATCAGCGCATCCAGGAATTACCTTGGAGATGCCTATGACGACAGCCAGCCGCTGGATTATTTTCTCAAGAGCAAAGAAAAACTCTGGTTCATCCACCCACAGACAAAGAAGGAACTGGAGGCGCTTCTTCGCATTTTGAATGATCATGGCGAGGAAAAATTACTTCATTATATTAAGCACAGATATCTGAAAGAAGAAACAAGAAAGATCAAATATTGAGATATAGCAGGAATTAGAGTTTAAAAAGCCTTTTTTTCATCGAAACAGATTGAAATTCGATGAGGAGAGGGCTTTTTTTATTATAATAAACAGTATATAACAGTTGACAACAGTACTATACTGTTATATACTGTTTATAGAAGGAGGGATGAAGTTGAATCTTATCATAAACCATACTTCCATGGAACCGATCTACGAGCAGATCATGGCACAGATCAAGGCAGAAGTGATCGAGGGGACGCTGACAGCAGGGGATGCACTTCCCTCGGTGCGTGCACTGTCCAGAGAACTGAAGATCAGTGCTCTTACAGTAAAAAAAGCCTACGACAGTCTGGAAGCAGAAGGACTGGTCGTGACTGTCCATGGTAAGGGAAGTTTTATCGCGAATACCAATCAGGAACTTTTGATGGAGGAGCGTCGCAAGGAACTGGAGAAAGAGCTGGAAGAAGCGGTACGTAAAGCGCGTGTTGGAGGCTTAACGGCAAAGGAGATACGTGAATCATTTGAGATCATAATGGAGGATGAGATATGTTAGTGCAGCTGGATCATGTAAGGAAAACATATGGCAGTTTTACACTGGAACTGAATATGCAGATCCCAGAGAATCAGATCATCGGGCTGATTGGGGCGAACGGGGCAGGCAAGAGTACGACATTCAAGCTGATGCTTGGACTTATCCGTCCGGACCAGGGAAGCGTGGAGATATTTGGCAGAAATGCTGCCGATCTTGGCGCAGAGGAGAAACAGGAGATAGGAGCTGTATTCTCTGACAGCGGCTTTTCCGAATATCTGAAAGTACAGCAGCTTATTCCGGTCATGAGCCGCTTTTATCCGGATTTTCAGGAAAAAGAGTTTCGTGAAAGATGCGAAAGATTCCAGATCCCGCTGAATAAACAGATCAAAGAGTTTTCCACAGGAATGAAAGCGAAGCTGAATGTATTTCTTGCGCTCAGCCATGGCAGTAGGCTGCTGCTCCTTGACGAGCCGACGGCGGGGCTGGATGTGGTCGCAAGAGAAGAGATCCTTGATCTTCTGCGGGAATATATGGAGATCCCGGGACGCTCTATCGTGATCAGTTCACATATTTCCGGCGATCTGGAACATTTCTGTGATGACCTGTACATGATCCATGAAGGCAAGATCGTCCTTCATGAAGAGACAGACCGTATTCTTGAGGAATATGGATTCCTCAAAGTATCAGATCAGGAATACGAGGCCCTTGACAAAGAATATCTTCTGCGTGTGAGAAAAGAGCCCTTCGGCTACAGCTATCTGACAGACCAGAAGAACTATTATCTGGAAAACCACCCGGGGATCGTAGTCGAAAAAGGAAGCGTAGATGAAGTGATTTCCATGCTGGTGAAAGGAGAGAGATTATGAGCGGTTTATTAATGAAAGACCTGGAATTACTCAAGGTAAATATAAAAACGTATTTCATTGTTTTTGCGGTTGGGATCATTTATCTGTTTGTCCAGACAGACGGAAGTATTTTTTTCATAAGCTATATGATCTTTGTAAGTCTCAGTGTCACCGTCGGAACGATTTCCTATGACAGTTATCATCATGGAATGAATTTCCTGATGACCCTGCCATTTACCAGAAAAGAATATGTGATATCCAAATATCTGACCGCAGCAGGCGTCACACTGGCAGCAGGCATTCTTTCCATGATCCCGGGACTTCTCAAAGCGCAGTCTGTCAGTACACGGAAAGAATTCCTCATAAGTACAGGTGCTGTTATGATCTGTGCCGGTATCTTTCTGGCAATCCTGCTCCCGATGCGTCTGAAATACGAAATCGAAAAAAGCCGGATCCTCATGGTCGCACTGATAGCAGTCATTTTCCTGCTCGCCGCCGGCGGAAAGAAAGCACTGGAACTCTGCAAAGGAAGTGCAACTCTCCATCTCCTGAATACATTTGCCGGATGGCAGATAGCGGCTGCGATGATCGTGGTCATGGTTGTTTGTATGGCAGTGTCCGTGAAGGTCAGCGAGGGGATTATGGAGAGGAAGGAGTTTTGAGGATGTAGGTGTTAAATTTCCAATAAAGCTCGATTTGATAACACTGAGATAAAAAATAGAATAATTTGTCATTTACGGATGAATTTTAATGCTGAAAATTCAGTTTTGTTAAAAAACAACTAAAAAATGTATAGCTGCTAAAATTTAAAGCAGTATTAAAAAATGCAAAAAATACCATAAAATGGCATAAAAACTGGTAGCTGCTATTGAAATTTTGAAATATATAGGATATAATTACATTGTGAAAAATAATGCAGCGTACAAAGGAGAAAAATAATATGAGAATTCATCCTAGATTAAAAGAAAACGTTGAATTAAATCCTACAAAAGAATCTAGCCAAGAAAATTTGGATTTACTTTGTCAAAAAATTGATTCGAGAGTTATTACCCTTCCGTTGTATCAAAGAGATTTAAGTTGGACTACGCAAAAAAGTGTAGATTTGTTAAATTATCAATTGTCAGGAAAATCACCGGTATCAGCAATATCAATAAATGTTATTGATGAGGTAAGTGATTCAGTTGCAGTTCCGCAAGTAACATTTATTAATAGAGAACTAGTTGATTTAAAAAGTGGAATGCATTCAGTGGTTGACGGACAGCAAAGATTAACAACAAATTATAAAGCGTATATAGATAGTGAAGACTTTAAGAGCATTGTTCTTGATTTGTGTAAGGGAAAATTTGTCTATATTGGAGATAATACATTCCCTCAAAATAATCAAATACCAGTAGGCATTCTTCTTAATAAAGACGGTAAGAAACTTACAGAATATTTAAAAACACATAAATCATTGGCGGTGTTTGAAGTGCAGGATATTCTTGTAAAGGTTCGAAACAAATTCAAAAGTTATTATTATACAATAAATAAAGCTCATGATTTGTCTGAAGAAGAACAAATTAGATGGTTTGAAGTCTTAAATAATGCAGGATCGAGAGTTTCCGCTGTACAGATGGGATTATCTAAATTAAGAATGTATGGAATAGATGTTTATACTCAATATACACATGTGTTTGTGGAGAAACTTAAAGAACATGGCTTCGAATCGGTGTTTGATAAAGAAACAACGAAGCATACATATCCAATTTGTGCATTAAATGCTGCGTATGAAGTGATTATGGGAACACCTCATTCAAATAATTACTGCCCAATGGCGTCAGATGTACGAGTGAATGCAATATGTAGTATGAAGGCATCTCAAATTTTATTGTCATTTAAATATACGTTAGATGCCTTAGATAAAGTAATTGATTTTATTGAAAATAATGATTTGGACATACCAAGTAGAATAGATTATATTAATTTTTTGATTGGATATTTTGTGTTTTATCAAAGAGAAGATAAAGTAGACGAACAATTCTTGATAAATTGGTATAATACAGTGAATTTTAGTAACTCATCAAATACAGAAAGACGAAAGATTTATTCTAAGTTATTATCAAAAACTTTGTAAAATGAAGTTGTTTTTGCATACATAGAAAATGAAAAGTTATTAAAAATTTCATTAGATAAAAAAGAATGCAAAAGAAATTACTTTTTTAGTATGCTGCTCTTGTAATCGAAACAGAATAATAAGGGAATATTCGCTTAAATCGTTGAATATTCCCTTATTTTATACTATTATTTAAGGGAAAGAAAGGAGAAGTAAGGGAATGCGAGACTTTAATTATTCAGCAATCAAGGACCAAAAATGGGATTCAGAAGTCTTGGGGCTGGTTGCTGCGATTTATAAAGAAGCTGGAAAACAGGAATTATATCTGAAGCAGCGTCCGGAGGAACTTGAAAAGTTAGTGGAGATTGCCAAAATACAAAGTACGGAGGCATCTAATGCAATTGAGGGAATTGTTACAACCAGTACGAGAATCCGACAGCTTGTCGAAGAAAAAACTACGCCGAAAAATCGTGACGAGCAGGAAATTGCAGGATATCGTGACGTCTTGAATATTATACATGATAGTTTTGATGCCATTCCCATCACAAGAAATTATATTCTGCAGCTTCATAAGATACTGTATAGCCATATGAATAATCCGATCGCAGGACAGACAAAGAATGTGCAGAATTATATCAGTGCGACTTATCCAGATGGTCATGTTGAAGTCCTTTTTACACCACTTGCACCATATGAAACGCCGGAGGCACTTGACAGGATTTGTGAAGAATATAATCGAGTCATAGGAAATATGGAGTTGGAACCATTGATTGCTATTCCTGTTTTCATTCATGATTTTTTGTGTATACATCCTTTTAATGATGGAAATGGCAGAATGAGCCGTCTTCTTACAACATTGCTTTTATATAGAAATGGATTTTATGTTGGAAAGTATGTTTCATTGGAAGCGAAGATTGCAAAGAATAAGGATTTGTACTATTCTGCGCTTGCTGCATCGCAGACAGGCTGGCGCGAAGGAACAGAAGATGTAGTGCCATTTATTAAATATCTCCTTGGAACGATCCTTGCTGCCTATAAGGATTTTGAAGACAGAATGAGCCTGGTTGAAACGAAACTTCCTGCACTTGAGATGGTACGCAGAGCAAGCCAAAATAAGATCGGACGTTTTAATAAACAGGATATTCGTGAATTGTGTCCTACACTCAGTGACAGTTCTATTGAGGGAGCTTTAAGAAAACTGGTTGCTGCAGGTGAACTGAAAAAAGAGGGAAAAGGAAAAAACACATGTTACTTTAGACTAACTTAATTTGGTCATAATAGGCCAAAATGACTAAATTAAAATGGATGATGATGAAATTAAAAAATAACTGCAGCAACATAAAAGAAAAACTACTCCTCCTCTTAAAATAATTAACTGGCACATTTCCCCAAAATGCGTTATCCTGTAAAAAGAGAAATATACAGAACTACACAAACAGGAGGGCCATTCATGAACAAAAACCAAATTTTCATAAAAACTGGCACGGAATACAAGAAAATCACCAAAGAACTTCTGGAGGAGAGCAATCTTGCGGAGCTGATCGGTGATAAGGACAAGATGGTTGGTATCAAGCCGAACATGGTTTCGGCATCTGACCCGTCCAATGGTGCAACGACGCATACAGAGATCATCGCTGGAATCCTTGAATACCTCAAGGAACACGGTTTTCGCAGGATGATGATCCTTGAGGGATCCTGGGTGGGGGACCGTACTTCGGATGTATTTGAAGTATGCGGTTATCAGCAGATCTGCGATGACTATGACGTGGAATTCCACGACACCCAGAAAGACAAGAGTTTTACAAAAGACTGTAGCGGCCTGGAACTCAGGATCTGCAACAGTGTAAAGGATGTTGATTTCCTGATCAATGTACCGGTCATGAAGGGACACTGCCAGACCAAGATCACCTGTGCCCTCAAGAATATGAAGGGACTGATCCCGAACACAGAAAAACGTCATTTCCATTCTATGGGGCTGCACAAACCAATCGCGCACTTAAATACAGGCATCCATCAGGATTTTATCGTAGTCGACAATATCTGCGGCGACCTGGATTTTGAGGATGGTGGAAATCCGGTTGTGATGAACCGCATCTGGACAGCAATGGATCCGGTACTCGTAGATGCCTATGTCTGTCAGCAGCTCCACTACAAGGTTTCTGACGTTCCCTATGTAAAACTTGCCGGAGAACTTGGCGTTGGCTGTTCCGACATTTCCAAAGCGGACATCCACGTACTGGGTGAAAATGTTCAGCAGAACATCCCGGAACGCCGCAAAGTTGTAGAAGTAGCTGATGCTGTCGAGGAAGTAGATTCCTGTAGTGCCTGCTACGGATACCTCATCCCGGCACTGGATATGCTCAAACAGGAAGGGCTTCTTGAAAAACTGCATGAAAAAATCTGCATCGGACAGGGATACAGAGGCAAGAGCGGAGAACTCGGAGTCGGACACTGCACCAGAAACTTCAAACATCATGCAGAAGGCTGCCCGCCGACCGAAAACCAGATCTATGAATTTCTAAAAGAATATATCTCAAAATAAAATCTATGGGGGAATGCAGCTACATTCCCCCACATTATTACATTACATATCAGGAAAACACCAATGACGCGTTTGACAATCTAACTATCTTTCATAAGCTTCTTTAAGGATCTTCACGATCTCTTCCGTAGTAAATTTACTGCTGTCGATACACAGATCATACTGTCCCATATCCAGCCATTTCTCATCGGTAAAGAATTCGTAATAGGATCTACGTTCTTTGTCCATTCTCTTGACCAGTTTGCGGGCACTCTTTTCTTCACGGTCGAGGCGCTCCATGACATTTTTGACACGGGTCTCAAACGGTGCGTAGATGAATACGCTTAAAGTACGATCCTGGAGGATATGGTTGGCACATCTTCCTACGATCACGCAGTCTTCCTTGTCCGAAAGGGAAAGGATGATATCGCGCTGGAGTTCAAACAGAACATCATTCATCGGAATTGCCCGGTAATCCTGGCTTATCTGAATCTCATGATTTACAGGAAAACTCCATGCCCCTGGCCGTTTCTCATCCACATCAGCAAGATCGCCGAAAGGAATATTCTTGTCCCTGGCTGCGATCTCGATCAGTTCTTTATCATAAAAACCGATTTCAAGTTCTTCTGCGAGAGCCTTGCCGATCGCATGTCCACCGCTTCCATACATTCGATTGATTGTGATAATACGTTTACTCATAGTGAATCCTCCTTTCGATGGACTTTCTTTTTTGTAAATATTATAACATAATAGTTAGAAAATATCTACAATACACTAAAAATAAATTGAAAATTATTTGTATAAATTAAATAAATCAGATAGAAAAAATGAATTTTAAGGTTCATTTAAGTTTAATTCACCGGGCTTTCACAGATCGCACAATAAGTGAACACACCTTTTTGCTAAAGTATATCCCAGAGACAGAGAACAGGAGATCCGATCACACGGACGGCTTGGAGGGTAAAGATGTTTCATAAGGGAAGAAAAGTGAAAAAATCCAAAAAGAAAAAAATAATAAGTCTGATCGTTGTCGTAGCAGTGGCAGGAACGTCAGGAGCGGTAGTCTACAGGAAAGTGAGAAGGCCGGTGGCAGCAGCCACAGAAGTCAGCAAGGTACAGACAGCAGAAGTAAAAAAAGGAAATATCTCAAATACGATCACAGGAACCGGAAATCTGGAGCTGGATGATGCAGAGGCGGTGTCGATCCCATCAGGATTGACGATCGGAGACGTTCTGGTTGAAAGCGGAGACTACGTTTCGGCGGGAACGGTTCTGGCAAACGTTGACAGCGCATCCGTACAGACTGCAATAGATGAGATCCAGAGCGAACTGGAGGAGCTGGATGAGAAAATCCGCACCTGCCAGGAAGACGAGGATGCAAATGCAGTTGTAAGCTCGGTGTCAGGCAGAGTGAAGGCGATCTATGTTGAAGAAGGATCGGATGTTGCAGATATCATAACAGAAAAAGGCGCATTGATAGAGCTGTCACTGGACGGATATATGGCAGTATCTATCGAAAAAACAGATTCTGTAGCGGCAGGAGACAGCGTTTCGGTAACTTTATCCGACGGAACCGTAGTTACAGGAACTGTAGATACACAGGAAAGTGGCAGTACGATCATTACCGTCACAGATAATGGAACGACTCTGGGTGATGAGGTGAGTGTATCTGACAGTAACGGAAATGTGCTTGGAAGTGGTACACTTTATATTCATCAGCCATTTGAAGTCACAGCGGCAGGAGGAACCGTATCTTCGGTATCTGTGACCGAAAATGCATCCGTCAGTGCAGATGATGAGCTTCTGGTCCTGGAAGGGACGGAGAGCAGTGCGGAATATGAAAAACTGCTGCTTGTCCGTAAAGCAAGGACAGAAACACTACAGAAACTTGCACAGCTTGCCAGATCGCCGCAGATCATTGCAGAGCAGGATGGAATCGTACAGGACGTAAATGTGGCAGCAAGCGGAACGACTTCCTCAGAATCTTCTGCGCAGAGCAGTACCACCAGCGGTGCGGGAAATGCATCACAGATGGCATATACAGGGCAGGATCTTTCGGATCTTACCTTTACACAGCTCTCTTTTGATGACGGGACAACACCGGTCATTGTGGAGGAAACAGAAAATAATTCCGATGACACGCAGGATACCGTACAGGATCAGCAGATTGCTTTTTCCATAGTGGGAAGTGGAAACTCGACAGGCTCTCTTGCAGTGATTCCGGCGCCGGTGACCGGTCAGACACCAGTGACAGACATTTCTGCTTCAGGCGGTATCTATTCGGGAGTGATCACCTGGAACCCGGCTGACAGTGTCTTTGCAGCAGGGACAGGATATAAGGCATTGGTCGTTCTTTCGGCAGCAGAGGGCTATTGCTTTACCATGGCAAGCATTCAGGGGATTGAGACAGGAACAGTATCCGGTGTGCAGATCTCTGATAGTGGAAAAACACTGGAATTTCAGATGGTATTTCCGGAAACAGCAGCGGAAAACAATAATTCAGGTGACCAGATCGGCGATAATGGTAATTCCGGACAGGAATCAGATTCGACTGTAACAGATGGAAGTACATCACAGAGTTCATCGAATGAACAGCAGTCAAATGAACAGCAGGAGATACAACAGGCAGCACACAGAATAACGAAAACAGCAGCACTACACAAAATTCAGCCGCAGCAGGAAACGGTAACAGCCAGAGTGCAAAGGCGGGGCAAAGCACCGGAAGCACAGGTGCAAGTGCCAGTGGAACTGCAGGCACAGCAGACAGCACTTCCACATCCAAAGAAGACAGCACGGAGGACGCTGTAGATTCCGCCAGTCAGTACAGCACCGATGTCACAGCTTTTACGATCTCACCGGACGAGAACAGACTTCTTTCTGTAAGTGTGGATGAACTCGATATCAACTCTGTAGAACACGGTCAGAAAGCAGTCGTGACTTTTGACGCGATCGAGGATCAGGAATTTGAAGGCGAAGTGACAAAGATCGGAAACACGGCAAGCGTCAGCGGCGGAGTTGCCAAATATACGATCACGATCACAATTCCAAAAGATGACAAAATGAAACAGGGCATGAACGCTTCCGCGACGATCACGATCGAAGACCGTGAAGATGTCCTTACCCTTCCAATGAATGCACTGCAGGAAAAAGGGGACCGCACCTTTGTATATACCGAAAAAGATGACGATGGAAATCTTTTCGGCGAGACAGAAGTGACGACGGGGCTTTCTGATGGAAGTACCGTGGAGATCACAGACGGACTGGAAGAGGGTACGACGGTGTATTATCTCCGTTCAGAGAGCAGCTCTTCCGGCAGCAGTACAGATATGCCGGATATGCAGATGCCGGATTACCGATGAGATTTCCGGGATGGGCTCCAGCTACCTGACCGTTACGATCAGCGATGACAAGGAAAATCCACTCAAATTAAGTGAGATTTCCGGTTTTGCCGAGCCGGATGAAGTGGATGCGGCTGCACCGATGGCAAGAACCAGCGTGACAGCAAAAAGCGGCTACACAAGCGAATCCATGACCCTGATCGGAACAACGGGCAGCTATCTGGACATCCAGCAGATGGAGATACAATACGGACGTTTCATCAAAAACGCTGATGTGGAAAACAACACCAATGTCGTGGTCCTCACTTACGATACAGCGGTAGAGCTTCTGGGAAGGGCAGATGTCGAAGGCGAAAAGATTTCTCTCAACGGCAAAAGCTTCCTGGTTATCGGAGTGCTGACGGAGGACAGTTCCTCTTCACTTACAAAGGGAACAAATATGATGAGCAGCAGTTCTGACGACGAGGATTCCGGCAGTTCCGTGGTCCTTGAAGGATACATTCCGTTTTCTACCATGACACGCCTTGCAGATAATATCCTGAATGTGACACAGTTCTGTGCTTCTGCGACCAGCGAGGAGACTCTGGATGAAGCCGAAAATGCCCTGACAGAGCTCCTTATGGAGCGGTTTGAATACGATGAGGATGCTTTTTCTATCTCAGATCAGTCGGAGATCATGGATACGATGGAAAGTGTCAACAGCACGATGGCACTGATGATCGGTGGTATCGCAGCAATCTCCCTTCTGGTCGGCGGCATCGGGATCATGAACATTATGCTGGTCTCCGTGACAGAGCGTACCAGGGAGATCGGAATCCGAAAAGCGATCGGGGCCTGCAAGAGAACGATCATGATGCAGTTTCTTCTGGAAGCGCTGATCGTCAGTATCATGGGCTGCTTCGCCGGAATCGGACTTTCGTGGGTGATCCTGAAGCTTGTGGGGATTTTTACCCCGTCCATGCAGTTTACGATGGATATGCGTGTGGTATGGGTCTCCGTAGCATTTACAGGTCTGATCGGTATCATCTTCGGCCTGTACCCGGCCAACAAAGCAGCCAGAAAAAAGCCGATCGACGCACTTCGCTATTCAGGTTAAACAGCGATAAAAATCGTGTCGAACGAAAATTGTTGACCCTCGCAGAGAATACTCTTATAATAATGATATCTGCAGATCGATCCATAACAACCAAGTCTTCCAAAGCCCTATCAAGAAAAAATACTTGACAGGAGCACGATTATTAAATATAATTTTCTTATAAATTACGAAAATATTACAGAAAAAATAATTTCAGAAAAGAAGACATAATGAAATTGCAAGGATTATAAGAGTATGAAGAAATCAGAATTATCAGAGAATCAGAACCCGGAGCCCGTTAAGGGTAAGAATAAGACGAACAACAGGAAGAGACTGCCAGCCTCATTGAGAGCCTTTGTTTCACTGAGCGTATGTGCCGCTACCGTACTGACCGTATCCGGCGGTCTTAAGATCGCGGACAGCCTTAATAAGCAGAACAGAGTCTATGCGGCAGCAGACAGCACAGGAAGCAGTATTTATGAAGGTGCGAATTATGATCTGCCATCAGGGATCGCAGGTGTGGCTTCCGGCGTGAGTGGGACTCCTTCTGCGGGAATGACGATCAACCGTATCGGAACTTCCTGCGAGGACGTGATCGTAGGCCAGCGCGTACAGAAGATCACCAGCCAGGCAGTTGAGATGAATGTCAGTGAATCCATGGCAACGACCATCGACGATTTTGATTCCAAGGTCGTATCTTCTGCGAAGATGATGTCCGATGAGGATTATCAGAACCTTCTGCAGATCGTGGAGGCAGAAGCAGGAACAGAGGATATCAAGGGCAGGATCATGGTTGCCAATGTGATCATGAATCGTGTGAAATACAGTGAATTTCCAGATAATGTCACAGATGTCATCTGGGAGTATGATAATGGCGTAGCTCAGTTTTCGCCGGTCGAGGACGGACGGATTTCAGAAGTCACTGTTTCACAGGAGACGAAGGATGCCGTCAGACAGGTTCTTGAGGGAACGGATTATTCCCAGGGTGCGCTGTTCTTTATCCAGAAATCAGCCGCGGCCAGGGACAATATCTCCTGGTTTGACAAGAACCTCAAGAAGCTGTTCAAGCACGGTGTACATGAATTTTATACATATCCGGATGAGGTGCTTGCAGCACACTAGAATACAGGGATAACGTATACAGCTCCGAGAGAATGAGAATCTTTCGGAGCTTTTTGAATTTTACTATGGAATTTTACACGTTACCGTGGTATACTATGACAAAAATCAAAAAAGAACCAAAGAAAGGCAGGAAGGATACATGCAGGTATTATATAAGAGCACCAGAGGCAAAGGCGAGACAGTAACAGCGTCTATGGCTATTTTGAAAGGACTTTCCGAAGACGGAGGTTTGTTCGTACCTACTTCTATTCCGAAACTGGATGTTCCTGTAGAGAAACTTGCTCAGATGACATATCAGGAAACAGCCTATGAAGTTATGAGCCGTTTTCTTACAGATTTTACAGAAGAAGAGCTGAAGAACTGTATTGCAAATGCATACGATGAGAAATTCGACACCACAGAGATCGCACCGCTTCATGAGGCAGATGGAGCTTACTATCTGGAACTGTTCCACGGTTCTACCATCGCTTTCAAGGATATGGCACTGTCCATTCTTCCACATCTTATGACAACAGCAGCGAGAAAGAACCAGGTCAAGAACGACATCGTGATCCTGACTGCAACTTCCGGAGATACCGGTAAGGCTGCACTGGCTGGTTTTGCAGATGTTCCGGGAACAAGGATTATCGTATTCTATCCGAAGCACGGTGTAAGCCCGATCCAGGAGAAGCAGATGGTAACTCAGAAGGGTGCCAACACAGCCGTTGTAGGTATCACAGGAAACTTCGACGACGCACAGACCGCAGTCAAGAAGATGTTCAACGATAAGGAACTTGCCGCAGAGCTTAATGAGGCAGGCTTCCAGTTCTCCTCCGCAAACTCCATCAACATCGGCCGTCTGGTACCGCAGATCGTATATTATGTATATGCTTATGCGAAACTGGTCAAGAAAGGTGCCATCAAGGCAGGAGATGAGATCAATGTTGTTGTTCCTACCGGAAACTTCGGAAACATCCTTGCTGCATTCTATGCAAAACAGATGGGACTTCCGATCCACAAACTGATCTGTGCTTCCAATGAAAACAAAGTCCTGTTTGATTTCTTCCGTACAGGAACTTACGACAGAAAGAGAGATTTTATCCTTACAACTTCTCCATCCATGGATATCCTGATCTCCAGTAACCTGGAGCGTCTGATCTACCGTCTCACAGGAGAGAATGCAGAGAAATGTGCAGAACTGATGCAGGCATTAAGTCAGGGTGGTGAATACACGATCACAGACGAAATGAAAGCAGGACTTGCTGACTTCTACGGAAACTACTGCAGCGAAGCAGAGACCAAAGAAGCGATCCATGAGACATTTGAGAAGGCAGACTATGTGATCGATCCGCATACAGCAGTTGCAGCAGGCGTTTACAAGAAATATGTCAAAGACACAGATGACACTCTTCCGACTGTGATCGCATCCACAGCAAGCCCGTACAAATTCACAAGAAGTGTTATGGCTGCAATCTCCAACAAGGGAGAGGGACTGGATGACTTCGCACTGGCAGATGAGCTGACCAAGATCTCCGGTGTCAAGATCCCGAGAGCAGTAGAGGAGATCCGTACAGCACCTGTCCTTCATGACAGAGTTGTAGATGCACCGGATATGCCGGCAGCAGTTAAGGACATCCTTGGAATCCACTGAGAATAAACTATAATCAAATAACGAAATAATAATAAAAGATATCCTGACAGATCCTCTGTTTTATTGAGCAGTGTGGTCTGTGCAGGATATTTTTTTATGGGGAAAGATGGAAAATTAAGAAACTTTAAGAAATGATTCAGGAAATGTTAAAGAGACTGTGTAAAAATATGACACGTAAGGGCAGGTGAAAGTTAGAAACATGACATACTGAACTTTTGCGATTTTAAATATGGAGGATAACTAATATGGCATATCATCAGGGAATCTACCTGTTCTGCTTTCTTCCTTTTGTTGTACTTGTTTATGCATTGACTCCCAGGAAAATCCGGCGTGCGGTCCTGATACTGGCAGGATACGTCTTTTTCTGGTCTTTCAGCCGCTGGCTTGTCGTTTACCTGATCGGAGTAACGACATTGATCTATGGAATCGGATGTCATATGGATCATCTGAAAGCTGAGGGAAAAAAGAAGGCAAAAGAACAGGGAGCCAGAGAGCCCCGTACTTTCATAAAGAAGCAGTATAAGTCCAGAGAAAAAAGAACGCTGATCGCAGGGATCCTGCTCCTTTTGGGGATTCTTGGATATCTGAAATATTGTAATTTCTTTGTGACAAATATAAATCATATCCTTGAAATGTCAGGAAGATCAGTCTTCCTTCAGCCGCAGACACTGCTGATTCCGATCGGAATCTCTTTTTACACACTGGAAGCTGTCGGATACATGGCAGATGTGTACTGGGGCAGGATCCATGCGGAGAAAAACTGGGCAAAAATAGCATTGTTTCTTGGATTTTTTCCGCAGATCATGGAGGGACCGATCGGTACGTGGAATGAGACTGCTGATGCACTCTGGGAATGTGCACCAGTACGCATGGAAAATCTTGCACAGGGGACCATACGTATTGTATGGGGAATGTTCAAGAAGATCGTAGTTGCAGACAGGCTGTATGTGATCGTACAGATGATCTTTGAACATTATCAGAATTACCATGGCGTGATGATCCTGGTCGGGGCAGTTTCCTATACGCTGCAGCTTTATATGGAGTTTTCCGGTTGCATGGATATTGTGATCGGAAGCGGAAATCTGTTTGGTGTGGCTTTGCCCGAAAACTTCCGTCAGCCATTTTTTTCTGGAAATGCTTCGGAATTCTGGAGAAGATGGCACATTACTCTGGGCGCATGGCTCAAAGCCTATGTGTTTTATCCGGTTTCTGTCTCCGGGATCGTAAAAAAATGGAATCATTTTGGAAGAGAACATGCAGGAAAATATCTTACAAAGATGGGCATTTTTGCCCTGACGCTGTTTCCGGTCTGGCTCAGTAACGGTCTGTGGCATGGAGCACAGTGGAATTATATTTTTTATGGAATGTATTATTTTGTGATCCTGCTTGCAGGAGAAGCGGTGGCACCTGTCAGGGAAGGAATCCTTAAGAAGTTTAACCTGAACGAAAAGGCACTGTACTGGAGAGTTCCGCAGATATTAAAAACCTGGGTGATCATTTTTACAGGAGAGATGTTTTTCCGGGCAAATGGACTGAGAGCGGGTCTGCATATGTTTGGAAGTATTTTTCATGGATTTGAATTGCACAGACTCTGGGATGGAAGTCTGCTTCGCTTAGGTCTGTCTGTACCTGACCTTGGAATTACTGTCGTGGGCATCCTTGTGGTCACTGTTTATGATATTCTGAAAGAAAGGGAAATGCTGAACTGGTCAAAACTGCAGCAGATGAAAGTTCCGTCACGGTGGCTTTTGTACTATGTACTTATTTTTGCAGTAATTCTGTTTGGAGCATATGGCACCGGTTATCAGCAGGTAGATTTGATCTATGCAGGATTTTAGGAAAAAAATAGTAAGGCCGGTGGCTTTCTGTGCGATTCTTTTGTGCCTTCTGATGGCAGCTTCTGCGGTGATGTCTGCTCTGGCACGGACAAATACAGATCTGGTACAGAACAGAAACAAGAGTATGGTTGAGCTGGAAAATGAACCGGCAGACACGATCGATGTTCTTGTGATCGGAGACAGTGAGAGCTATACAACCGTTTCTCCAATGGAAATCTGGGACAAGGAAGGCATTCCTTCCTATGTAGGCGGGCAGACCGGTCAGAAAATACAGGAGAGCTACTACATGCTCAAAAAAGCACTCAAAACCCAGAAACCCAAAGTTGTCGCGATCGAGACAAATATGATATTCCGATCGCAGAGCGCAGTGCGTGGTATCAAAGAGACTCTGGTACAGACGATGCTTTATTATTTCCCTGTATTCCGTCTTCATAATTCCTGGAAAGCATGGGTGACAGGAGAAGACAAAAGGAGTCAGACGTTTTATAAAGGATTTGTTCTCAGAGATGTTGTGGAAGCCTATACAGGTGGATCTTATATGAAAAAAACCGCCAAAACGGAACGGATGTCCCGCATTACAAGATTTATGATGGATCAGATCGTCAGCCTGTGCAGAAAAAATAATATTCAGCTCTTTCTGTACAGTGCGCCGTCTCCGAAGAACTACTCTTTCCGGAAACATAATACCATGGAAGCATATGCGAGAGAAAACGGACTTAAATATCTGGATCTGAACCTGAAAATTAAAGAACTGGGTATAAACTGGTCGGAGGACAGCCTTGATAAAGGTGATCATCTGAACATACTTGGGGCTATAAAAGTATCAGATTATCTTGGCAGATACCTGAAAAAAGAGTATCATCTAAAGAGCAGAAAAAGTGAAAGTACATACAGATCCTGGAATGAATCTCTGATACAGTACCGGGAGGCGGCGCAAAATGCAGAAAAACAGGCAAAAAAGAAAGTAAAGGCGGGGAGCTGAACATTGAGTAAAGAGAGAATATTGATCGTTGAGGATGACGCAGATATCCGAGAGGGTGTCCGGATCCTTCTGGAAAGTGAAGATTATATGGTAGATGAGGCAGAGGATGGCAGAGAGGGGCTTGAGAATCTTCGGGATGACACAGATCTTGTCATTCTGGATATTATGATGCCGGGAATCTCCGGACTTCGTACCTGCGAGGAAATAAGAAAGATATCGAATGTCCCGGTGTTATTCCTGACGGCTAAAGTACAGGAATCTGACAAGCTGATCGGACTGATGGCCGGAGGAGATGACTATCTTACAAAGCCGTTCTCCTATGCAGAACTTCTGGGGAGAGTCAAGGCACTCCTTCGGAGATATAAAGTTTATATGGGCAAAAATGAAACATCAGAGGGTCAGGAGGATAATTACATAAAGATCGGCAATATACGGATCAACCGCAATTATAATGAAGTATTTGTGGATGGAAAGGAGAAAGAGTTTTCGGAACTTGAGTACCGGATCCTGCTTCTTCTGATGGAACATCCGCGTAAAATATTTTCTGCACAGAACATTTATGAAAGTGTCTGGAACGAACCATATTTTTATTCCTGCAACGGTACTGTGATGGTCCATATCCGGAAACTCCGGGTAAAGATCGAAAAGAATCCTCAGAATCCCAGATATATAACGACCATATGGGGAAAGGGGTATAAATTTGACGCAAGGTATTCCTAGAAGAAATTCTCTCTATTTTCAGCTTCTGATCCTGCTGCTGTTTTCCATGCTGGCTGCAGTAGGCGTGTTTTATGGGGCAGACTGGATTGGCGAAGAAATGGTTTATGAGTACTATGTCAATTCTGATTATTCCGAGCGAAAAGATGAACTGTATGTTTCGAGACTGCAGGAGTATGTTTCACAGGAAAAATTAAGTACGTCTGACGTTCTGGTACTGTCAAAATGGATGGATAAAGAGAAAGTGCTGAGTTCCATGCTGGTGTTTAAGGATGATATCTTGGTTTATGATTCCGATTATCCGGAAGAGCTGAATATTCGCAATGAAAAAATCCCCAAGAACTATTACGGATGGAATGCGTTTTATTCTGTACAGTTTTCAGATGGGGAGGCAGAAATTTCCCTCTCAGGAGTCTATGATTACCAGCTGTACAATTATATGATATTTGCAGCACTGGCTCTTTCAGCGGTAGTATTTGTTATTCTCGTCCTGATGGGGATTCGAAAAAAGATGAATTACATTTGGAAACTGAGCAGGGAGATTGAGATCCTTGAAGGGGGCGACCTTGACTATTCTGTTACTGTTTCCGGGAAAGATGAACTTACAGCTCTTGCACAGGGGCTGGAATGCATGAGGAAATCTTTTAAGAAACAGGTGCAGCAGGAAGCAGAGATCGTGAAGGAAAATCAGAAAATAGTCACACAGATGTCCCATGATTTGCGGACTCCTCTGACTTCGATCATGCTGTATACAGAACTTCTTGAAAAGGGAACCTATAAAGACGAGGAACAGTTTTGCGAGTATATAAAAAAAATCCACCGCAAAACAAGACGGATGAAACAGCTCACAGACAATCTGTTTGAGTATTCACTGGTAAGCAGTGATCAGGAAATCTCCATGGAAGAGCCTGAAAGCGAAAAAATTCTGTTTTATGATCTGTTTTCGGAGACGATCAGTTATCTAGAACATCAGGGGTTCCAGGTGGATTTTCAGGTAGAATGGTCAGAGTCCAGAATGCAGGTATCAACAGACTATGTTTCCCGTATCCTGGATAACATCACTTCCAATATTCAGAAATACGCAGATAAAAAAGCACCAGTTACAATAGGAACAGCCAGACGTAATGGCATGAGAGGATTTTATTTTGAAAACAGGATTTCCTGTACAGGAGATCCTCAGGAAAGTACAGGTGTGGGAATCCAGAGTATCAAAAACATGATGACAAAAATGGGAGGCAAATGCACTGTCAGCCAGGAAAAAGACATTTTCAGACTGATATTATATTTTCCATATTGTGAGATATCATAACTGTTCAGGAGACATGTCACACAGAGAAGAAAGGCTGTAACTCGGAGAAATGATCTGAGTTACAGCCTTTTTTCTGGTTATTTTCCGGAAGGAACTTCCTGGATCCCTGTGATATCCGGCTCTGCCATCAGGGAGTAGTTCGTATAATAAACGACAAATCCCGGTTTGGCACCGCCAGGTTTTTTGACATGTTTTTTCTGAATGTAGTCGATCTCGACTTTTGGGGCAGTGCGGCCTTTGGAGTAATAAGCTGCAAGGCGGCCTGCTTCCTCAAAGGTGCGGTCCGGAAGCTCTCCGTCCGGAGTTTTGACAACGACATGGGAGCCTGCCATCTTTTTGGCGTGGAACCACCAGTCGTTTCCGGTTGCCTGTTTGAAAGTCAGCTCATCATTCTGGAAGTTGTTTTTGCCGACGAAGATATCAAATCCGTCACTGGAAATATAGTGGAATGGTTTGGACTTGGTCTGCGCCTTTGCACCTTTTTTGCCAGAATAATGTTTTTTGATGTAGCCGTACTCGGTCAGCTCTTCCTTGATCTGGCTTAAATCACTCTCTGCGAGGGCGATATCAAGGGCGTTGGAGATGGATTCCAGATGCTCGATCTCGGATTCTGTATCGGCAAGCTGTTCGGTAAGAGCTTCCTCGGTACGTTTGAGTTTGCCGTAGCGGTCGAAATATTTCTTTGCATTTTCCTGAGGAGTCAGGGTCGGGTCAAGAGGGATCGTGATCTCCTCATTGGTGTAATAATTCAGGGCTTTGAAAGATTTGCAGCCCTCTTCCAGGCCGTAGCCGTAGGTATTGATGAGTTCGCCGTAGACTTTGTATTTGTCCTTCTTGGCAGTGTCTTTCATCTGTTTCTGCTGAAGGGCGTATTTCTTGCGGTTACGCTCCAGGGCAGTTTGTACGATCCTTCGAAGATCAGAAGATTTCTGACGGATACGGTTCAGGGTATCGCGGGATGCGTAATAGGTTTCCAGCATGGAAGAAACGGTCGGGAAAGTTTCACTGTGGTATTCGCTTCCGTACTGTGTCAGAGGAAGTACAGCGTATTCTACCGGCTCGTTGTCACGGTAGATGATGTTCGGTGTGAAATCTCCTTCTACGACCTGATCCATCAGCCGGCGGAAAGTGTGGTAGAGATGTGTGGCAGCAGTCTCGTTCAGAGACTGTGCGGCATCGCTTCCGTCGATGGAGGCACGGTAGCAGATCTCCTCTGCGATCAGTGGGCTTAAGCCGGTGAGAGAGGTGTAGAGTGCCTTGGATATGTTGCATGGTTTATGGCAGATCGTTTCGATGAATTCTGTCTCTGTGATCGTCAGCGGGTCAGATTTCTCCTGTGTGTGCGGAAGAAAATAATCTCTTCCAGGAAGAACCTCACGGACAGAACTCATATGAGAAGAAACGTGCTTGATACTGTCGAGGATCATGCGGTTTTCGTCGCAGAAGATGATGTTGCTGTGCTTGCCCATCAGTTCTACGATCAGGAACTTCTTACAGGGATCGCCCATCTCATTGCGGTGTTCCAGCTCAAATTCTACAACACGTTCCATGCCGGGCTGGCGGATACTGCTGATGCGGGCACTGCCGATATGCTTGCGGAGAAGCATACAGAAGTTCGGCGCGGTGAGCGGGCTTGGTTTGTTTTTGCCAGTAAAATAGATCAGAGGAAGAGAAGCACTGGCAGAGATAAGAAGCCTGCACTGGCCGTTTGCTCCCTTTCCGGTGATCATAAGAGCATCTGATTCAGGCTGGGCGATCTTGTTGAAACGCCCGCCATCGAGATTACGGTGTAATTCCTGAACCATTGCTGCAATGGTAATTCCATCAAAAGCCATAATAAAAATCTCCTTTAATCAAAATCAGACATTATGGAATCCCTTACCGATGATCTCACTGGTGTTGGAGATCAGAATAAAGGCGGTTGGCTGATTTCCTTTTATGTAGTTTCTCAGACGGACTGCCTGAGGACGGTTGAGCGCGGTTAAGACGATGTATTTGTCTTTTCCGGAAAAAGCCCCCTGTGCGTGGACCACAGTTGCGCTTCGGTTGAGATCGTGAACAAGGAAGTCGCAGATATCATCCGGGTTGTCACAGACGACATTGAAATACTTGGAAAGGTTGAAACTCTCGATGAAGTTGTCGATCATGAAAGAACGGACCGCAAGACCAAGGAAAGAATAAAGACCTGTCTCAATGTTGAACACGAAGCAGCCTGCAACCGTGATCATGATATCTGTCACGAGAAGTGCCTTGCCGATATCAAAACTGCTGTATTTCTTGAGGATCATCGCAATGATATCCGTACCGCCGCTGGAAGAACCGATGTTAAAAAGGATCGCAGAACCAAGTGCAGGAAGTGCGATGGCAAAACAAAGTTCCAGCATCGTCTGGTCAGTCAGCGGATGCTCCATCGGACATACACGTGAGAGGAAAGACAGTGCTACGGAAAGCAGGATACTGCAGTAGGCTGTCTTGGCAGCGAATTTACGTCCAAGCACGACGAAACCGAGTGCAAGAAGCAGCATGTTTACAATGAAAGAAAAGTCACTGGCGGAAATGTTTGTCTTATCAGCGACAAGGACCGCCAGACCTGTGATGCCGCCAAAGGTAAAGTTGTTTGTAAATTTGAAAAAATAAGTACCGACTGCCATGATCAGGGTGCTTCCTGTCAGCAGCGAAAAGTGTTTGATTTTTTCATTCATTTTTGTATTTATCTCCTCCGTGAATTAAGTACGATATAGCCATATTGTAACCTTTTAAAGATGGAAATGTCAACGCACCTGCCGGTAGTTGATAAAATATTTATAAAAAAAACGAATTGACTAGAATTTTAGAATGCACTATAATAAATCTGTATGTAGAAAAGACTTGCAAAGTGAGAAAACCTATGATAAAAAGTATGACAGGCTTTGGCCATGCAGAAAAAGTAACAAAGCAGCAGAAGATCACAGTAGAACTGAAATCTGTCAATCACAGATATCTGGATCTGAACATCAAGATGCCGCGTAAATTCAATATGCTGGAGGGACAGGTACGTAACCTGATGAAGCAGTATATGCAGCGTGGCAAGGTAGATGTTTTTATTACCTATGAGGATTATACAGGAGGCAATGTTGCCCTTAAATATAATCATGATCTGGCAGCCGCTTATCTCGGCTATCTGAAACAGATGTCAGAGGAGTTCGGGCTTGAGAATGATATCCGGGTGTCAACACTTTCCCGTTATCCGGAAGTTCTGACGATGGAAGAACAGTCCGTAGATGAGGAGGAACTCTGGAAATCTCTGGAGGAGCCGCTTCGCGAAGCCTGCGAGAAATTTGTGGAGACACGTGCCAGAGAGGGTGCACATCTGAAAGAAGATCTTCTTGTGAAGCTGGATGGTCTGGATGAAATGGTCTGCAAAGTAGAGACCCGTTCACCGGAAGTAGTCCGTGCGTACCGTGAGAAGCTGGAGCAGAAGGTTCATGATCTTCTGGAGGACAGCCAGATCGACGATAACCGTATCGCGGCAGAGGTGGTCCTTTTTTCTGACAAGATCTGCAATGATGAGGAGACCGTCCGTCTGCACAGCCATATCCTTGGAATGAAGAAGATCCTGAATGAACAGGAAGGCGTGGGACGCAAGATGGACTTCATGGCGCAGGAGATGAACCGTGAGGCGAATACGATCCTGTCGAAATCCAGTGATCTTGAAGTTTCCGATATCGCGATCGGACTCAAGACAGAGATCGAGAAGATCCGTGAGCAGATTCAGAATATTGAGTAATGGAGGCAGCTGAGTTTTTGTGGCTAAGTTAATTAATATAGGATTTGGTAATGTGGTAAATTCCCGCAAGATCGTGGCAGTGGTCAGTCCGGATGCCGCACCGGTAAAGCGAATGATACAGAGCATCAAGGGCACACGTTCGCTGATCGATGCGACACAGGGGCGCAAGACGAAGGCAGTGATCGTCACATCCGACGATTATATTGTTCTGTCAGCACTCCAGCCGGAGACGATCGCCAGGAGATTTGCAGAGGCATATGATTATGAGGAGAGGGAAGAAGAACATGAGTAAGGGAGTTTTGACAGTAGTGTCCGGATTTTCCGGAGCCGGCAAGGGCACAGTGATGAAGCGTCTTCTTGAGAAGTATGACGACTGTGCACTTTCTATCTCTGTTACTACCAGGAAACCGCGTGAAGGTGAAGTGGACGGCAGGGATTATTTTTTCAGGACAAAAGAAGAAGTAGAGGCGATGATTGAGGCTGATGAGCTTCTGGAGTATGCGCAGTATGTAGAGAACTATTACGGAACTCCGCGCTCTTACGTAGAGGAGATGCTTTCCAAGGGCAAGAATGTGATCCTGGAGATCGAGATCCAGGGGGCAATGAAGATCAAGGAGAAGATCCCGGATACAGTCCTTATCTTCGTGACACCGCCGACGATCCAGGAGCTGAAAGACCGTCTGGTAGGAAGAGGAACCGAGACACAGGAAGTTATCGAATCACGTCTTAAGAGAGCTTCTGAGGAAGCAGAGGGAATCGAGTCTTATGATTATCTTCTTGTGAATGACGTTGTGGAGGACTGCGTGGATGAACTTCATGAGATCATCCTGAGTGAGCGCCGCCGCGCAAGCCGTAACGAGGAATTTATCCGAACGATCCAGAAGGAATCCCGGGAATTTTTTAATTAAGTAAGTAAGGTCACCCTTATAATATAAACTGAAACATGAAAGGAGAATTTTAATATGATACATCCGTCATATACAGAACTGATTCAGGCAATCAACAACAACGCAGAGGAAGACGACAACACAATGATGCTCAACAGCCGTTATTCTCTGGTACTTGCAACCAGCAAGAGAGCAAGACAGCTGATCGCAGGAGCAGAACCGCTTGTTGATGGTGCGGCAGGCAAGAAACCGCTTGCGATCGCGATCGACGAGTTATACAAAGGCAAAGTTAAGATCGTAGCAACCTCTGAGGAAGAAGCAGAGGAAACCACACCGGCTGCTTCCGAAGAAGCTGTAGAGGAGACAGCAGAGACTGCTGCAGAAGAAACAACCGAAGAAAATAACCAGTAAACTATCATGATCAGAAGACAGCTTGTCTTCTGATTATGTGTATCAGGAGATTATATGAAAATTTTATTTATATCACTGGGCTGTGACAAGAACCTTGCGGACTCAGAGGAAATGCTCGGACTTCTTACCGGAAGCGGGCATGAGATCGTGGATTCCGAGGAGGAAGCAGATGCGATCGTGATCAATACCTGCTGTTTTATCCATGATGCCAAGGAGGAGAGTGTCAATACGATCCTTGAGATGGCAGAATATAAAAAAACAGGCAATTGCAAAGCACTGATTGTAACTGGCTGCATGGCACAGCGCTACAAAGAAGAAATCACACAGGAGATCCCGGAGGTGGATGCCATTCTCGGAACCACATCTTACGGCGACATTGTAAAGGCATTAAACGAAGCACAGGCAGGAAATGTTTTCCAGGAGTTCCGCGATATCAATGAACTTCCGGAGGACTCCGGCAGACGTGTGCTGACAACGGGCGGCCACTTTGGTTATCTCAAGATCGCAGAGGGCTGTGACAAGCACTGCACCTACTGCATCATCCCGTCCCTTCGTGGCAGATTCAGAAGTGTTCCGGAAGAACGACTTCTTGCACAGGCAGAATACATGGCATCTCAGGGAGTCAAGGAGCTGATCCTTGTAGCTCAGGAGACCACCGTTTACGGTACAGATCTCTACGGCAAAAAAACACTCCACATCCTGCTTAAGAAGCTCTGTCAGATCAAAGGAATCCGCTGGATCCGTGTTCTCTACTGTTATCCGGAGGAGATCTACGATGAGCTGGTCCAGGTCATGAAAGAAGAAAAGAAGATCTGCAATTATCTTGACCTTCCGATCCAGCATGCAAGCGACCGTATCCTTAAGAGAATGGGCCGCCGCACGACAAGGAAGCAGCTCGAAGACATTATCGCGAAACTTCGCCGTGAGATCCCGGACATTGTGCTCCGTACTTCTCTGATCACTGGCTTCCCGGGTGAGACCCAGGAAGATCATGAAGAACTGATGGAATTCGTGGATGAGATGGAATTCGACCGTCTCGGCGTGTTCACTTACTCACCGGAGGAAGGAACACCGGCAGAAACCATGGAAGGACAGGTTCCGGAGGAAGTTAAGGAAGAGAGAAGAGATGAACTCATGTCTCTCCAGCAGGAGATTTCTCTGGAGAAGGGTGATGAGCGGATCGGACAGGAACTTGTTGTTATGATCGAGGGTAAAGTATCCGGCGAGAGCGCCTATATTGCGAGAACTTATGCAGATGCGCCGAAGGTTGACGGATATATCTTTGTTCAGACAGGGGAACTTCTTGTGACAGGTGACTTTGCACGTGTCCGTGTGACAGGTGCGCTGGAATACGATTTAATAGGAGAATTAGCTGATGAATACACCGAATAAACTGACAGTGGCCAGAATGATCATGGTTCCGTTTCTTGTTGTATTTCTGCTGACAGGATGGGGCGGAGAGGCAAATCGCTATATCGCTCTCGTTATCTTTGCAGCAGCCAGCATCACAGACTGGTTTGACGGATACCTGGCCCGTAAAAATAATTTAGTAACAAATTTTGGTAAATTTATGGATCCTCTTGCGGACAAACTTCTTGTGTGTTCTGCAATGATCTGTATGATCGAACTTGGCAGACTTCCGGCCTGGTTTGTTATCATTATTATAGGAAGAGAATTTATTATCAGTGGATTTCGTCTGATCGCTGCAGAGAATGGCATTGTCATCGCAGCGAATTACTGGGGCAAATTCAAGACAGCATCACAGATGGTCATGATCATTTTGCTGATCCTGCATTTTGATAACATTGCTGCATTTGTGATCCTGGAGCAGATTTTTATCTGGATCTCTCTTGCACTGACCATCATTTCACTGATCACTTATATCTGGCAGAACCGTTCCGTTCTGTCCATGCAGGAGTAATCCGTTTTTATAATCAGGAGGCAGATATCAAATGATAACAGAGCTGATTTCTGTAGGAACAGAAATACTTCTTGGAAATATTGTGAATACCAACAGCGCATATCTTTCCGAAAAATGTGCAGAGCTTGGGCTTTCTGTCTATTATCAGACAGTTGTGGGAGACAATGAGACACGTATGCGCGAGACCATTCAGACGGCACTGGACCGTTCTGATATAGTGATCCTCACAGGTGGACTTGGACCTACCGAGGATGATCTGACGAAGAAAGTTACCGCTGAAGTCATGGGAATGAAACTGGTGGAGGATCGCCACAGCAGGAAACTGATGGAAGCATACCTCGAGCAGTATAAGAAAAACAACCCTCAGCGCAAGATCACAGCCAACAACTACAAGCAGGCAATGGTCCCGAAGGGAGCAATCGTTCTCGATAACCACAATGGCACCGCACCGGGACTGATCCTTGAGAAAAAAGGCAAGACAGCCATCCTTCTTCCAGGACCTCCAGGTGAGATGAAACCGATGTTTGAGGAGTCCGTTTTTCCATATCTTCGCAAGAAACAGCCGGAGATCATTTATTCCCAGATGGTGAAGATCTGCTCGATCGGTGAGAGTCAGGTTGCAGAGGAGATTGAGGATCTGATCGAAAGCCAGACCAATCCGACGATCGCACCATATGCCAAGACCGGTGAGGTACATCTTCGCATTACCGCCAAGGGCAAGAATGAGAAGGAATGTAAGAAACTCATCAAACCTGTTGTCAAAGAACTTAAGGCAAGATTCGGAAGAAACATTTTTGCGACAGAAGAATCCAAATCTCTGGAGGAAGCTGTGGTAGATATGCTGAAAGAACAGGAAATGACACTTTCTCTGGCAGAATCCTGTACAGGCGGTGCGATCGCCGCAAGGATCGTCAATGTGTCAGGTGCTTCTGAGGTATTTTTGCAGGGCATGGTTACTTACAGCAACAAAGCCAAGAGAAGATGCCTCGATGTCAGCAAGTCCACACTTAAGAAACACGGAGCTGTATCCGAGGAATGTGCAGCAGAAATGGCAAAGGGAGGCCGCAAAGCCTCCAAGACAGATATCTGCCTTTCCGTGACAGGGATCGCAGGCCCGGGCGGTGGAACAAAAGAAAAACCGGTCGGAACCGTCTTTATGGGATGCTCCTATAAGGGCTGCACGCAGGTAAGAGAATTCCATTTCCAGGGCAACCGTGCAAGAGTGAGAGAACAGACCGTTGCACACGGACTGGCATTCTTACGCGACTGCATGATGGAACGCGCTGATAAGGAAAATAATTAAGATCCATATGAGAAATCCCCCGCTGTTGAGCTGGACAGTGGGGGATTTTTTGTCTGATATATTGAGAAGATGTCAGTGGTGTGTCTGCTGCCTATCGGATCATCCGCATCAGGCTGACGATCTGATCAAGCTTTGCCGCCTCTTTTGGCGATTTTCCGGCTTTGAGGACATTCAGTATTGCTCCGATCTCATCAGACGAGAACTGAAGTCCGTTCTGCCGTCCCTGTGCAGCGGCACTCATCAGAAATGGAAGCATATCAGACGGGGATCTGCCTCCGCTCTGGTCTGCGAGGTTCTGTAGGAGGGCAAGTTTTGACGGATCGATATTTTGGAGTTTGGGGTCATTCTGCCATTCCTGGGTCATTTGGATCACCTTCTTCCTGGTCGGAGTGGCTCATAACCTGTATCAGCTGCATCATGACAAGAAAGTTGCTGATCTGGTCAAGCTGCCTGCGGCTCCTGCCATAGCTGAATTTCCGAAGATCATCCAGAAGTTCGGAAGGACTGGAAACAGAAGAACTGCAGATCTGCATATCAGGCTGTCTGCCGCGGAATAATGCCAGGGTGTTTGAGAGTTCTCTGGTTTTGGTGAACACGGAGAGAAGCTGCTGGCCTCTCGGGGAAAGATAAGGAATAAAAGCTTTCAGCATCTGCGACTGGTCGTCGGAAATGAGCTGGTCGAATTTTGTCTGAGCGATAATTTCCTCTTCCATAAGGCAAAGCTCCTTTTTTTATTACGAAGATATGCTTTTTGCTTTTAGATTATGACGTGGGAGGATGATTTGACATAAGATAAATAGTAAGAAAGATCAGAAAGGCAGCAACCATGGAAAACAAAAAAGAAAAGCTTGTGCTGGACGGAAATGCTTTTTATGAACTGGACCTGGAATGTCTTAAGCATAGAAGGGAAAATATGCAGAGAGAAAAAGAGCGACGGGCAGAAAGAAACAGACAAAGGCAGAGGAAATGATCCTCTGCTTTTTGTCTGCAGACTGTAGTTTGTTGAAAGGGGCGGGATCAGCATCCACATCCTCCGCAGCCGTTACCGCAGCCAAAGCCGTTGTTGCCGCAAAGAAGAAGCAGAACCACGATGATCCAGCAGTTGTCATTGTTACCGCATCCACAGCCATTGCCGCAGCCGTTGTTGCCACAGCAGCACATCAGGATGATGATCCAGAGGATACAGTTGCAGGAGCTGCCTCCAAAAAGGCTGGTTCCATTGCCGCATCCGCAGTCGTTGCCGCATCCGCAACCATTGTTGCATCCACAGCCACAGTCGTTGTTACATCCACAGTTTGTAGCAGCCAAATCACTCATTATAAAATCCTCCAGCTTTTTGTCTACAATTCATTTTATGTAGATAGGATGTCCGGTGTGAAAAAATATCCAGTTGCAAAAGAAACGACCATGGGATATAATACCCGGGTAAACACAGCAGAAAAAGAAAAGGAGAGGATGGAATGGCAGACAGGGGACTGTTTGATATGCACTGCCATATTGTACCGGCAGTCGATGATGGAGCTCAGAGTGTAAAAGAAGCTTTTGCTATGCTTCAGATGGAGTACGATCAGGGTGTGCGTAAGATTATTGTGACGCCCCATTTCAGAAGAGAAATGTTTGAGACTCCTTCGGAAATTATCAAAAAGCATTTTCTGGTATTGAGACGACTGGCGGAAAAGATCGGACCAGATTTCAAAGTGTTCCTCGGATGTGAATTTCATGCAAATGTAGAAATGCTGGATTATCTGCGTTCTGACAAGGTTTATTCGATGGCTGGTTCCAGATATGTGCTCACAGAATTTTCTTCAAGTACAGAAGAAAAGTATATCAGCGACAGGATCTACGAACTGCTTTCCGGCGGATACAGGCCGATCATAGCACATATTGAACGTTACAGATGCATGCATGATCTGGATTTTGTAGAACATCTTGTAAATAAAGGTGCACTGATGCAGGTCAATGCAGACAGTGTGATCGGCAAGAACGGACATGCAGCCAAGAAATACTGCGGGAAACTTCTGGAAGAAGAACTTGTAAGTTATATTGGTTCTGACTGCCATGGAAGCAAACGCCGTGTCACAAGGATCGGAGATGCCTATGCCTATGTCACAAAGAAAATGGGACGGCAGATGGCCGACGAGATCTTTATTGATAATCCGCAGGAGATCCTTGATAATGCGAAGCACTGCATGGCGGCAGCTCATAGATAAGTTTTTGTGAATCGTTCTGACAATAACGTTATCGCTTTAAGTTGTTAAACTAATAAGAAAACACCCTTGACAAACAAAAAGCCAATTTGTATACTTTTAGAAGTATATGAAACGGCTTTGAAGGGAAGAAGTAACAGAAGCAACACACACAGAGAGCAGCCGGATGGTGAGAGGCGCGTGCAGTACTTTTGCGAATACATCCCGGAGCTTCGCACCGAACTTTTTTCAGTAGGCTGCGACGGAGTGGCACTCGTTACCGTGCTCAATGAGGCGGGAGATTTTCCGCGAAGTTAGGTGGTATCACGGGACCCGGTTCTCGTCCTAAGAAGGACAGGAACCGGGCTTTTTTGCATATCGAGGAGGCGCCTTTGGACGCACCTGATGATGAATACCGCGACAGGAGGAAATTATTATGACAGTATGGGAAGAACTTAAGGCCAGAGGCCTGATCGCCCAGGTAACAGACGAAGACGAGATCAAAGAAATGGTAAACAACGGTAAGGCTACTTTCTACATCGGATTTGACCCTACCGCAGACAGCCTTCATGTAGGACACTTCATGGCACTCTGCCTGATGAAACGTCTCCAGATGGCAGGCAACCGTCCAATCGCACTTCTCGGCGGCGGTACCGGTATGATCGGTGACCCTTCAGGAAGAACTGACATGCGTCAGATGATGACAAAAGAAACCATCCAGCACAACATTGACTGCTTCAAGAAACAGATGTCCCGCTTCATCGACTTTTCCGATGGCAAGGCACTGATGGTCAACAATGCTGACTGGCTTCTGAACCTGAACTATGTAGATCTGCTTCGTGATGTAGGAGCTCATTTCTCAGTAAATCGTATGCTTACTGCAGAGTGCTACAAACAGCGTATGGAGAGAGGACTTAGTTTCCTTGAATTCAACTACATGATCATGCAGAGCTATGACTTCTATATGTTATACCAGAAATACGGCTGCAATATGCAGTTTGGCGGTGATGACCAGTGGAGCAACATGCTCGGCGGTACAGAACTGATCCGTCGTAAACTTGGCAAAGATGCATACGCTATGACCATCACACTTCTTCTGAACTCAGAGGGCAAGAAGATGGGCAAGACACAGTCCGGTGCTGTATGGCTTGATCCGAACAAGACATCTCCATTTGATTTCTACCAGTACTGGAGAAACGTAGACGATGCAGACGTTATCAAATGCATGCGTCTTCTTACTTTCCTTCCACTTGAGCAGATCGATGAGATGGCCAAATGGGAAGGAAGCCAGTTAAACAAAGCCAAAGAGATCCTTGCATACGAGCTGACAAACCTGGTTCATGGCGAAGAAGAAGCCAAGAAAGCTCAGGAAGGTGCAAGAGCACTGTTCTCTGGCGGCGCAGACACTGCACATATGCCAAGCACAGAGCTGACTGATGAAGATTTCACAGAGGAAGGAACCATCGATCTTATCACAATGCTGATCAAGACAGGCCTCGTTCCGACACGTTCTGAGGGACGTCGTGCGATCGAGCAGGGCGGTGTTTCCATCGACGGTGAAAAGATCACAGACATCAAACACACAGTTGCCAAAGACGCACTCGCAGGTGACGGTGTTGTCCTCAAACGAGGCAAAAAGAAATTCAACAGAGTTTATGCTAAATAATAAGTATTTTTTTGATAAATACTTTTAGGAGGAAAGAATCATGAAGAAATACGGAGTAAACGAACTTCGTCAGATGTTCCTTGATTTCATGGAGAGCAAAGGACATCTCGCAATGAAAAGCTTCTCCCTGGTACCTCAGGGAGACAAGAGCCTCCTGCTGATCAACGCAGGTATGGCTCCACTGAAACCATATTTCACAGGTGCAGAGAAACCGCCGAGAACAAGAGTCACCACATGTCAGAAATGTATCCGTACAGGTGATATCGAAAACGTTGGTAAGACAGCACGTCACGGTACCTTCTTTGAGATGCTTGGTAACTTCTCTTTTGGAGATTACTTCAAGAGAGAAGCGATCCACTGGTCCTGGGAATTCCTGACAGAAGTCGTTGGCCTGGATGCAAACAGACTGTACCCGTCAGTATATCTGGAGGATGATGAAGCATTCGACATCTGGAATAAAGAAATCGGAATTCCGGCAGACAGAATCTTCCGTTTCGGTAAGGAAGATAACTTCTGGGAGCATGGCGCAGGTCCTTGCGGTCCATGTTCTGAGATCTACTATGACCGTGGAGAGAAATATGGCTGCGGAAAACCTGGCTGTACTGTAGGCTGCGACTGCGACCGTTACATGGAAGTATGGAACAACGTATTCACTCAGTTTGAGAACGATGGAAACGGAAACTATACAACCTTGAAACAGAAGAACATCGATACAGGTATGGGTCTTGAGCGTCTGGCAGTTGTTGTTCAGGATGTTGATTCTATCTTTGATGTGGATACCATCTGTGCACTTCGTAACCTGGTATGCGAGATTGCAGGCAAGGAATATGAGAAGAACTATCAGGATGACGTATCCATCCGTCTGATCACAGACCATATCCGTTCTGCAACATTTATGATCTCCGATGGTATCATGCCGACCAACGAAGGACGTGGATATGTACTTCGTCGTCTGATCCGTCGTGCAGCACGTCATGGACGTCTTCTGGGAATCAAGGGAACTTTCCTTGCAAAACTCAGTGCAGAAGTGATCGACGGATCCAAAGCAGGATATCCGGAACTGGAAGAAAAGAAAGAGTTTATCTTCAAAGTCCTGACAAACGAAGAGAACCAGTTCAACAAGACCATCGACCAGGGTCTCCGCATCCTTGCAGACATGGAAGAAGAGATGAAAGCAGCCGGAGTAAAAACCCTTTCAGGAGAAAATGCATTCAAACTGTACGATACTTACGGATTCCCGCTTGACCTCACCAAAGAGATCCTTGAGGAAAAGGGTTACGGAATCGACGAAGACGGCTTCCAGAAAGCAATGGAAGCGCAGAGAGTCAAAGCACGTACTGCACGTGAAGTGACCAACTACATGGGAGCTGACGCTACCGTATATGATGAGATCGATGTCAATGTAACGACAGAGTTCGAAGGATACGATCACCTCACATATGATTCCGAGATCACAGTTCTCACAACAGAAAAAGAAATCGTAACTTCTCTGATGGAAGGTCAGAAAGGTACTGTATTTGTAAGAGAAACACCATTCTACGCTACCATGGGTGGACAGGAAGGTGATACTGGTGTGATCGAGACTGCAAATGGTAAATTTGTAGTAGAAGATACCATCAAACTTCGTGGCGGTAAATTTGGCCATGTCGGACATATGGAATCCGGAATGCTTTCCACAGGAGAGACAGTAGCTCTTAAAGTTAATGAGCAGGCCCGCCGTGATACGGAGAAGAACCACAGTGCAACACATCTTCTTCAGAAAGCACTCAAGACTGTCCTTGGTTCTCACATAGAACAGAAAGGTTCCCTGGTAACTCCGGACAGACTTCGTTTTGACTTTGCACACTTCCAGGCAATGACACCGGAAGAGATCGCAGAGACAGAAGCTCTCGTAAACAAAGAGATCCAGGCAGCTCTTCCTGTAGAGACAAATGTCATGGACATCGAAGAAGCCAAGAAATCCGGCGCAATGGCTCTGTTCGGCGAGAAATACAACCAGAAGGTACGTGTCGTATCCATGGGCGACTTCTCCAAAGAACTCTGTGGTGGTACACACGTTAAGAACACAAGCTCCATCATGCTCTTCAAGATCGTATCCGAGGCTGGTATCGCAGCAGGTGTACGTCGTATCGAGGCACTGACAGGAAACGGTGTTATTGAATATTATAAGAAACAGGAAGCTATGCTCCACGAGGCTGCCAAAGCACTCAAGGCACAGCCGGCAGAAGTTGCTGAGAAGATCACACATCTCCAGGCAGAGGTCAAATCTCTCCAGAGCGAGAACGAATCCCTCAAGAGCAAACTGGCTCAGGGATCTCTTGGTGATATCATGAACCAGATCGTAGATGTCAAGGGTGTGAAACTCCTTGCAGCTAAGGTTGAGGGCGTTGACATGAACGGACTCCGTGATCTGGGTGATCAGCTCAAAGAGAAGATCGGAGAGGGCGTTGTTGTCCTTGCAGCTGTAAACGGCGGCAAAGTAAATCTCCTTGCCATGGCTACAGATGCAGCTCAGAAATCAGGAGCACATGCAGGAAACCTCATCAAAGGTGTCGCAGCGATCGTAGGCGGTGGCGGCGGCGGTCGTCCGAACATGGCTCAGGCCGGCGGAAAGAATCCGGAAAAAGCGGACGAAGCAGTTAAAGCAGCAGCAGGAATCCTGGAACAGCAGATCCACTAAAAAGTGCATTTTTTGTCAAAAATAATTTTTTTCTAAATTTAGCCAAAAGATGTTGACGAATGTTATCACTATGTTATATAATAACAGTCGTGCAAGAAAAATACCCAGACAGTTGTATTTTAGCACAATCTACAACTGGAGGGAGGTTAGGTGTGAGTCTATGTCAAACGTAATCGTAAAAGAGAACGAGACTTTAGATAGCGCTCTTCGCAGATTCAAGAGAAGCTGTGCAAAAGCAGGAATCCAGCAGGAAATCCGCAAAAGAGAGCATTACGAGAAACCAAGCGTTCGTCGTAAGAAAAAATCTGAAGCCGCAAGAAAACGTAAATATAATTAATTGTGCGCAAAAAATCCCTGACGACAAGTCCGTCAGGGATTTTTAAGATTTAAAATTGATACTTATTTAACGAGACAGAGGAAAGGGCAACGGGGAAGAGTTTATGGGTCGTATTATGCAGTTTCTTAAGAGAATTTTAAAACTTCTGTTCAACAGGATCTTTTATGTTGCGCTTGCCCTTTTGATCCAGATGGGCTGGCTTTTGATCACTGCATGGAGGCTGGCAGCTTACTCGAAATATATTTCCAATGCGATCGGGATCATCAGTGTTCTGATCGTGCTCTGGATCGTAAACAAAAAGATCAATCCATCCTACAAACTGGGATGGACGATCCTGATAATGACGGTTCCTGTATTTGGTGTTCTCCTGTATGTGCTTTTTGGTAAATCCAGGATCGCGCAGGCGATCCAGGACAAATACACACAGGTTCAGGAAGAAAGCCTTCCTTATATGGAGCAGGATGAGCAGACGTTTCAAGAACTGGAAGAACAGAGCGCGGGAGCGGCGGTGCAGTCCAGATATATCCATCAGTATTCCAGTTTCCCTGTCCATGGGAATACAACGGCAGAATATTTCCAGGTCGGAGATGACATGTTCCCGGTCCTGGTACGTGAGTTGGAACAGGCGCAGCATTATATCTATATTGAGTATTTTATCATCAATGACGGTGTGATGTGGCGGACGATCCTCGATATTCTGGAACGCAAGGCGAAAGAGGGCGTGGATGTCCGGCTGATCTATGACGGATTTGGCTGCCTTACCACGCTTCCGAACAGATACGACAAAGTTCTCAGGGAAAAGGGCATCAAATGTACCATTTTCAACCCGTTTCGGCCGCTTCTGAATATCGTTCAGAATAACCGCGACCACCGCAAGATCTGCGTGATCGACGGTAAGACAGGATTTACCGGGGGAATCAACCTCGCGGACGAATATATCAACCAGAAAGAACGCTTCGGTCACTGGAAGGATACCGCAGTCATGCTCAAGGGCGAGGCTGTCTGGAATATGACGGTGATGTTCCTGCATATGTGGAGTGTGGTCAATAACTCTGCAGAGCCGATGGAGCATGAACTCCATATGCCGCACAAATATCATCCGGAGGCATTTGAGGATGACGGTTTCGTGCAGCCATACAGTGATACGCCGCTGGACGGGGAAGTCCTCGGTGAGAACGTTTACCTGAACATCATCAACCGTGCAAAGAAATATGTCTATATCTGTACGCCATATCTGATCATCGACAATGAGATGATGACAGCCCTCTGTCTGGCTGCCAAGAGCGGTGTCGATGTCCGGATCATGACACCGGGTGTCCCGGACAAGAAGATGGTCTTTCTGCTGACACAGTCTTATTATGAGCAGCTTCTGGAGGCAGGAGTGCGGATCTATGAGTACCAGCCGGGATTCCTTCATGCGAAATCTTTTGTCTGTGATGATGAGATCGCGGTTGTCGGAACGATCAATCTGGACTACCGCAGCCTGTATCTTCATTTTGAAAACGGCGTCTGGTTCTACAAGAACAAAGTAGTCGGGGATATTCTGGAGGATTTCAGAGAAACCCTGAATTATTGTGATCCGATCAATATTGAATTCTGCCGTGACAGAAACATCCTGGTGCGCGGATTCCAGAGCATCCTGAGGCTTTTTGCCCCGCTGTTATAAAAATGATACGAAAGGGAATACGACGGTTTTTCGAGAGGGGAACTGCCGCATTCCTTTTTTGTATGCAATGGTATAATTTCGCAGGAAAGTTTTTACAATAGTAAGGAAAAGGATTTTGAGGTATTGTATGAAATTCCCTGGAAAAATAAGAAAAACGGCGGCATGTTTTTTATTATTCTGTATTGTACTTGCCTGCATTCCCGTACATGCAGAAGAAAATGAGGCGGTGGAGATCTCGGCACCAAGTGGTGTCCTGATGGAGCCGGAGACAAAAACGATTCTTTATGAGAAAGACAAAGACACCAGAAGGAGTCCTGCGAGTGTCACAAAAGTCATGACGCTCCTGTTGATCTTCGATCACCTGAAAGACGGAAGCCTGAAACTTACCGATACTGTGACGACAAGCGCACATGCGAAATCCATGGGCGGTTCGCAGGTTTTTCTGGAAGAAGGCGAGACGCAGGATGTGGAGACGATGATCAAGTGTATCGTCGTTGCATCGGGAAATGATGCCAGTGTTGCGATGGCAGAACATATCGCAGGAAGTGAGGAAGCTTTTGCAAAAGAGATGAATGCCAGGGCAGAAGGGCTTGGGATGGAAAATACGCATTTTGTCGACTGCTGTGGACTGACGGATTCGGATGAACATTATACGACAGCATATGACATTGCCCTGATGAGCCGGGAGCTGATCCTGAATTATCCGGAGATCTTTCAGTATTCTTCGATCTGGATGGAAAATATCACTCACGTTACCAGACAGGGAAGCAAAGAATTCGGACTCACCAACACGAATCGACTGATCCGTACGTATTCCGGCTGTATCGGACTCAAAACGGGAAGTACCAGCAAAGCGGGATTCTGCCTGAGCGCGGTGGCAGAGAGGAATGAACTTATGCTGATCTCTGTCGTCATGGCAGCACCGGATTATAAGGCAAGGCTCAAAGATGCCGCCTCTCTTCTGGATTATGGATTTGCCAGGTGCTGTCGCTATATCGACAACAAACCGGCAGAACTTCCAGAGCTTTCTGTAAAGAAAGGAAAAGAAGAAACGGTCTCGCTTTCCTACGATGGCACTTTCCGTTATCTGGATACCGAAGGACACAGCATTTCCGATGTAAAAAAAGAAATAAGTCTTCCCGAAAAGACCGAAGCACCGATAAAAAAAGGCGCGAAAGCAGGAGAAGTGATCTATACCGCAGGTGATAAAGAACTTGGACGCCTTACGATCCTTTATGCGGAAGACATTGAACGTGCGGGATATCTCGACTGCCTTCGCAAAACAGCTGGTTATTTATGGCTAACCGCCGGGCAGGAATCTTTTGACAAAGATACACTGTGAGAGGTATAATAATATCCAAATGGTCAAAGCAAAAACTAGGAGAAGAAAACAATGAAAGAAATCAGAACACAAGATGCAGTGGGACATATCCTGTGCCACGACATCACACAGATCATCAAAGATCAGAAAAAGGGAGTTTTATTCAAAAAAGGACATATCGTAAGGGAAGAAGACATACCTGCACTTCTTTCTGTAGGAAAAGAGCATCTTTTCGTGTGGGAGAAAAAGGAGGGGATCCTTCACGAAAACGAGGCAGCAGAGATCCTTTACAAGATTTCCGCAGGAGAGCATATGCATGGAAGTGACATCAAGGAAGGCAAGATCGAGCTGATCGCGGACTGCGACGGTGTGCTTAAGATCCGAAGAGATGCACTTCTTAAGGTAAACTCTCTGGGTGAGATGATGATCGCATCCAGACACGGCGATTTCCCGATCAGAAAGGGCGACAAGATCGCAGGAACCCGTATCATCCCGCTTGTGATCGAGAAGGAAAAAATGGACCGCGCCGAGGAAGTGGCAGGAGAGGAGCCGATCTTTTCCATTCTTCCTTTCAAAAATAAGAAGGCGGGGATCGTGACCACCGGAAGCGAAGTAAAGAACGGACTGATCAAGGATACTTTTACACCGGTCCTTAAAGATAAACTGGAGGAATATGCCTGTCCTGTCATGGGGCAGACCACACCGGGTGATGACCGAAAACAGATCACAGCCGACATTCTGAACTTTATCAAAGAAGGCGCAGACCTTGTGATCTGCAGCGGTGGGATGAGCGTGGACCCGGATGACCGCACACCTGGCGCGATCAAGGATACAGGGGCAGATATCGTCACATACGGAGCTCCGGTGCTTCCGGGAGCCATGCTGCTTCTCGCCTATTATAAGGACGGAGAGCGGACAGTGCCGATCCTCGGACTTCCGGGATGTGTCATGTACGCCAAGAGAACAGTCTTTGACTTGATCCTTCCGCGTGTCATGGCAGATGATCCGATCCGTGCTGAGGAGATCGCAGCCTACGGAGAGGGCGGACTCTGCCTGAACTGTGCATCCTGCACCTTCCCGAACTGCGGTTTCGGTAAATAAAAAATATTGGGGAATTACATGAAAAAAACATTCAGAACCAGAACATATGAGATTCACACAGATAAACTGAAAAACGGACATAAAGTAAGATTTGCATTTCTGACAGATCTTCATGGCCTTATCTATGGCAATAATCATCAGGAATTATATGACGCTGTTCTGAAACATGATCCGGCGGCAGTTCTTGTCGCCGGAGATATGATCGTCAACCGAAAGACTGAGACGCTTCAGGCGGCAGCAGTGCTTCTGAGCCGTCTGAGTGAGAAGATACCGGTTTTTTATACGCTTGGGAACCATGAGTATAAGATGCTTCTGAATCCTGAAGTACGGCAGGAGTACTTGAATTATGAACGGCTGCTCACTAGTGCAGGTGTGTGCTTTCTGCATAATGAGCGCATATCTTCGAATTTTTGTGGAACTGATTTTATCTTTCACGGACTGGAACTTCCAATCGAATATTATCACAAACCGAATTCTCCAAAACTCAGTCTCACAGAGCTGGAAGAACTTCTCGGGACACCGTTCATGTCGGGGATACATATTCTTCTGGCACATAACCCTAAATATGGAAATACGTATCTTTCCTGGGGTGCGGACCTTGTTTTGTCCGGACATTATCATGGGGGAATCCTGCGCTTTGGCGAGAATCACGGGCTGACCTGCCCGCAGTATCTCCTTTTTCCGCCGTATTGCTGCGGCAGATTCCAAAGCGGCAAAAGCACGATGCTTGTCAGTGCAGGGCTTGGAGAGCATACGATACCGATCCGTCTCCACAATCCGAGGGAGCTTCTGGTGATCGAATTCTGTCCGTCTGCCCATAAGGAAGACTCTCACAAAACAGGAAGGAAAACAGCAAATGGCAATACCGGTAAAAATTAACGTCTTTGAAGGACCTCTTGACCTTCTTCTCCATCTGATCGAAAAAAACAAGATCGATATCTATGATATTCCGATCGTGGAGATCACAGATCAGTACATGGAATATATTCACTCCATGGAAAAAGAAGACTTAGGCGTCATGAGCGAATTTCTTGTCATGGCGGCGACACTTCTCGACATCAAGTGTAAAATGCTTCTCCCGAAAGAAGTGAACGAAGAGGGTGAGGAAGAGGATCCGCGAGAAGAACTTGTCCAGAAACTTCTGGAATATAAGATGTATAAATATATGTCCTATGAACTGAAAGACAGGATGGACGGGGCTGTCGGAGTTTTTTATAAGGGAGCTACTGTTCCGGACGAGGTAATGAAGTACAGGGAGCCGGTCGACCCGAGGGAACTTCTTGCGGGACTTACCCTTGAGAAACTGCACAGCATTTATCAGTCGATCCTTAAGAAACAGGAGGACAAGATCGACCCGATCCGAAGCAGATTTGGAACGATCGAGAAAGAAGAAGTCAGTCTTTCCGAAAAAATGCTCGAAATGAAGGAATATGCAGGAAACCACAGGAAATTCAGTTTCCGTCAGCTACTTGTCGGGCAGAAGTCAAGAGTGCAGCTTATCGTGACTTTTCTTTCTATTCTGGAACTGATGAAGATGGGATATATTCACGTGGAGCAGGACGAGCTGTTCGATGATATTCAGGTGGATGTTGTCAGGGACCCTGTAGAATGGACACATTTGACAGAATTTGCAGACGAATAAATACAGAGATTGAGGAATCATATGGAAATAAAGAAATTAGAAGCGGCGATCGAAGCGGTGCTTTTTACCATGGGAGAATCCGTGGAGCTGACGCAGATCGCCAGTGCGATCCAGCAGGACAAGGAGACAACGCGAAAACTTCTCAACAATATGATGGACCGTTATCAGGAGGAAGACAGAGGGATCCAGATCATCGAACTGGAGCAGTCCTATCAGATGTGCACCAAAAAAGAATACTACGAATGTCTGATCCGTCTTGCCCTGCATCCCAAGAAACCGGCACTGACAGATGTCATGCTGGAGACACTTTCTATTATCGCGTACAAACAGCCGGTCACAAAGGCAGAGATCGAGAAGATCCGCGGGGTAAAATGTGACCATGCGATCAACAAACTGGTAGAATATGAGCTTGTAAAAGAGCTTGGACGACTGGATGCGCCGGGACGACCGATCCTCCTTGGGACGACCGAAGAGTTCCTGCGCTGTTTTGGCGTACAGGGGCTGGAAGAACTTCCTGCTGTAGATCCGGTCCGTCTGGAAGATTTTAAGGCGGAAGCCGAGGAAGAAGTACAGCTTCGCCTGGATGTTTAGGAGGAAAATAAAATGCCTACGACCTATGCACATGACTTATTTGGTAAAAAAATTTATCACAAACTTCCGAAGGAGATGCAGATGGTCATTCAGAGAAATGTTAATCTGTACCGGATCGGACTTCACGGACCGGATATCCTGTTTTATCACATGCTGAAACCAAAGGTATCCACAACAGGGATCCGCATGCATAAGGAAAAAGCGGCTCCTTTTTTTGAGAGGGGAATGGCGATCGTGCGGGAAACTCACGATGAGAAGCTTCTTGCCTATCTTCTTGGATTCGGATGCCACTATCTTCTGGACAGCGCCTGCCATCCCTATATCGAGGATATGGCAGCGAAGGAAGTGATCACGCATACCCTTCTTGAGAAAGAATTTGACCGGACATTGATGCTGGAAACTCATAAAAATCCATATCATTATTACCCGGCATGCGGTGTATTTCCGAGGATTACCTATGCCAGAGTGATCCACCGTGCGATCCCCAAAATAGCGACAGGAGATATCCTGAAATCTCTGAGGCGCATGAAGCTGATCACAAACTGTCTGGTTTATGATAACAAGGGCAGGCGTAAGAAATTTCTCACGGTGCTTTCGAGGCTTGCTGGCAAGAAGCTGTCTGATTCCATGATGGAATATTTCATGGCGAAAGACCCGGTCCCGGGGAGCGCAGTTCCGGTCCATGCCCTGCACGGACTGTATGACAGGGAGATAAAGGAAGCACCGCAGTACCTTGAGGAATTATTCAGACTTTCAAAAGAAGACAGACCGCTGGGCGAGAGATGGTATAAGACTTATAACGGCTGACCGGCTTACTGGAACCGGAAGGAACAGAGACATATAATGAGGACAGGTCTGCATAAAATATCCTATAAAGAATAAGAGGTGGGATATGAAACGCAGATATAATATCACGGTCACGATTCTGGTCATAGCAGTTTTTCTGATAAATTCCACAGTCTGTGCTGCTTCCGGGGAAAGCAGTGCGCCCGGAAATCTTTATGCGCTTTCGGCAGTTCTGATGGATGGGGATTCGGGGCGTGTCCTGTATGAAAAAGAGGGCGAAACACCGAGAGCGAATGCAAGCACCACGAAAGTCCTGACCTGCATCCTTGCCCTGGAAAACGGTAAAGGCGATGATTATGTACAGGTTTCTTCCAATGCTGCCGCGCAGCCAGATGTACGGCTTGGTATCCAAAAAGGAGAGCAGTATTATCTGGAAGACCTTTTGTACTCTCTGATGCTGCAGAGCCACAACGATGCCGCGGTCGCGATCGCGGAACATATCGGAGGTTCTGTGGAAGGATTTGCAGCCATGATGAACCAGAAAGCGAAAGAGATCGGCTGTACGGACACACACTTTGTGACACCGAACGGGCTGGACGCCAGAGACAGTGGAGGCAGCCATCATACAACGGCACGGGACCTGGCGCTTATCATGCGCTATGCCATACAGAATCCGATGTTCCTCAAGATCACCGAGACAAGGGACTATTCTTTTTCAGATATTGAGAAGAATCGGACATTTTCTCTCCACAATGCGAATGCGTTCCTGGATATGAGAGAAGGCATCCTGTCAGGAAAAACCGGCTACACAGGAGATGCGGGCTACTGTTATGTCTGTGCAGAGGAAAAAGACGGCAGGACTTTCATTGTTGCCCTTCTGGGAAGCGGCTGGCCGAACCACAAGACTTACAAATGGAAGGATACCGCAGCACTTCTTAATTACGGCGAAGAAAATTATAAATACCGCAGCTGGTGGAAAGACCCCGAGATTCCTCTGATCCAGGTCAAAAATGGATTCACGGGAGATCCTGTCGGCAGAAAGAAGATATATCTGCACGGTCTTCTCGATATCTCCGAAGAACAGAAAGAAACCTGCATGCTTCTTTCTGACAGGGAAAATGTGACCTGTCAGGTAAAAGTGCCGTCTTCGATCGAAGCTCCTGTAAGACGGGGAGATGAGATCGGGCAGGTGACATTCCGGCTGAATGGGGAATTGCTCTCTGCTTACCCGGTACTGGCAGAACAGTCTGTCGGGGAGAGAACTTTCAGCCGGACGCTGGAGCATGTTTCTGATAGATTTTTTCATTAAGGAGATGAAAGAGGGCAAAAAGTCTTTTCCGCGAGGAGAGGGCTTTTCTTTTTTTGGCCAAAAATTTTGTGTTGTTATAAAATAATTTTTAGGGTTAAAAAATTAACAAAAAAAACGAAATGTATTGAAAAAAACTTGAAAACAGGTTACAATTACAATCGGCTAAAATTTTGGTTATATTTTAAAATTTTATAAACATGGAGGGCAAAAGAGAATGAGTAATGCAACACAAAGCTTAGCGAGCACAAGAATCACTTCTTTGCTTGACGCCAACAGTTTTGTTGAAATCGGGAAAAGCGTAACAGCCAGATCCACAGACTTCAACATGACTGAGAAAAAAGCGCCTTCAGACGGTGTTATCACCGGATATGGTGTGATCGATGGGAATCTTGTCTATGTATACAGCCAGGATGCTTCCGTACTGAACGGAACTGTAGGCGAGATGCATGCAAAGAAGATCTCCGCATTATATGACCTTGCTATCAAAACAGGAGCACCTGTGATCGGACTGGTAGATTGTGCAGGAATGCGTCTTCAGGAAGCAACAGATGCACTGGAAGCATTCGGTGGAATCTACTTCAAACAGACAATGGCATCCGGAATGATCCCGCAGATCACAGCGGTATTCGGTACCTGTGGCGGAGGAATGGCAGTTGTTCCGGCACTGACTGATTTCACATTCATCGAAGCCAAAAAAGGCAAAATGTTCGTAAACAGCCCGAACGCACTTGATGGAAACTACACAGAGAAATGTGACACAGCATCCGCTGCTTTCCAGAGCGAGGAGACAGGACTTATCGATGCTGTAGAATCTGAAGAAGAGATCCTTGCTGAGATCCGTCAGCTTGTAAGCCTTCTTCCATCCAACTTCGAAGACAATGATTCTTTCGCAGAGTGCACAGATGATCTGAACCGTGCATGCGAGGATATCGCAGCATGCGCAGGAGATACCTCCATTGCACTTTCCAGAATCGCAGACAACGGAATCTTCTTCGAGACCAAGAGAGACTTCGGCAAAGACGTTGTTACAGGATTCCTTCGTGTAAACGGAATGACTGTAGGTGCAGTGGCCAACAGAACAGAAGTTTACGATGCAGAAGGTGAGAAGGCAGAAGAATTCGACGGCACTCTTTCCGCAAGAGCAGCAAGAAAAGCAGCCGGATTCGTGAAATTCTGTGACGCTTTTGATATCCCGGTACTGACTCTTACAAATGTAACAGGATTCAAGGCAACTGTATGCGGCGAGAAAGTTATGGCTAAATCCGTCGGAGAACTGGTTCATGCATTTGCATCCGCAACCGTTCCGAAGGTAAATGTCATCATCGGCAAAGCATACGGCACAGCTTATGTGGCAATGAACAGCAAATCTGTAGGTGCAGATATCGTTTATGCATGGGACAATGCAGAAATCGGAATGATGGATGCTTCCATGGCAGCAAAGATCATGTACCCGGGATCAGAAGCTTCTGTTATCAACGAGAAAGCTGCAGAGTACAGAGAACTGCAGTCCAGCGTAGAATCTGCCGCAGCAAGAGGATATGTAGATACTGTGATCGCTCCGGCTGACACACGTAAATACGTGATCGGAGCATTTGAGATGCTGTTCACAAAGAGAGAAGACCGTCCAGCTAAGAAACATGGCACAGTCTAAGCGAGGTGAGCATATGAATCAGATGTTAAAGAAAGCATCCACTACCTGCGCTGCTTTTGCCTGCGCCGCATCCCTGATGTTCTCCGGTGCAGCAGTTGTTTGGGCAGATGGTGAGATCGACGAAACCGTCAAAAACCAGATTGAAACTTATGCAGAAGGACTGACAGATGAGATCATCGGACTGTCTGATGATCAGATCGAGCAGTACATGGAGTCCGACGATGCGTTTACTTCAAGTGCAATGACAGCCTGGGACGGAACCAAAGACGACCTGGGTGAGCTGAAGGAAACCGGTGATGTAGAGATCGAATATTCAGGTGATGAATATACAGCAGTTATTCCGGTTGAATTCGAAAAAGAAGACGCTGAATTTACTTATGTATTTGACAAGAACCTGACTCCTACTTCACTGGCAGTCGATATTCAGTATTCTTTTGGAACAACCATGAAGAATGCAGCACTTAACACTCTTATGGGAATCGGTACTGTATTCGTGATTCTGGCCATGCTGATCTTCCTGATCTCCCTGTTCAAATACATTCCGGGTTCAGGAGCACAGCAGGTTAAAAAGAAAAAAGAAGAAGCAGCAACTCCGGCTCCTGCACCGGTTCCGGTGGCAGCAGCACCTGTTCAGGAAGAAACTGATAACTCAGAGCTGATCGCCGTGATCGCAGCAGCGATCGCAGCATCAGAGGGAACTACAACAGACGGATTTGTTGTACGCTCCATCCGTAAGATCAACCGCAAAAAAAGGTAATTGACAATTTTAGGAGGATTAAAAATGAAAAGCTATACAATCACCGTAAATGGAACAGCATATGAAGTTACTGTAGAAGAAACAGGAAGCGTAAGCGCACCGGCAGCAGCTCCAGTAGCAGCACCGAAGGCAGCACCGGCAGCAGCTCCTAAAGCAGCAGCACCGGCAGCAGGAGCAGGCGCAGTCAAAGTTACCGCTTCTGTACCAGGTAAAGTCCTCAAGATCGTAGCTTCCGCAGGACAGGCAGTAAAAGCAGGAGACAACATCGTGATCCTGGAATCCATGAAGATGGAGATCCCGGTTGTAGCTCCTCAGGATGGTACTGTAGCCAGCATCGACACATCCGAAGGCGCATCCGTAGAAAACGGAGATACTCTGGCTACAATGAACTAGGACGGGAGGTAATCAAATGTCTTATGTAATAGAAACCCTGTCCAACCTGATCCATCAGACAGCATTTTTTAACCTGACATGGGGAAACTATCTGATGATCGCGGTGGCGTGTGTATTCTTATTCCTTGCTATCAAAAAAGGTTTTGAGCCGCTTCTTCTGGTTCCGATCGCTTTTGGTATGCTCCTGGTAAATATCTACCCGGACATTATGGCAAATCCGGAAGACATGTCCAACGGTGTTGGTGGTCTTCTGCATTACTTCTATATCCTCGATGAGTGGAGTATCCTTCCGTCCCTGATCTTCATGGGCGTTGGTGCGATGACAGACTTCGGTCCGCTGATCGCCAATCCGAAGAGCTTCCTCCTCGGAGCAGCTGCACAGCTTGGTATCTATGTTGCATACTTCCTTGCGATCTTCCTTGGATTCAACGGAAAAGCAGCAGCAGCGATCTCCATCATCGGTGGAGCAGATGGTCCTACCTCCATTTTCCTTGCCGGAAAACTTGGACAGACCGCTTTAATGGGACCGATCGCGGTGGCGGCATATTCTTATATGTCACTGGTTCCGATCATTCAGCCGCCGATTATGAAACTCTGTACTACAGAAGCAGAACGTAAGATCAAAATGGATCAGCTTCGTCCGGTAACCAAGATCGAGAAGATCCTGTTCCCGATCGTTATCACGATCGTTGTCTGCTTACTTCTTCCTACAACAGCTCCGCTGGTAGGTATGCTGATGCTGGGTAACCTCTTCCGTGAGTCAGGCGTTGTTAAACAGCTTACTGAGACTGCTTCCAATGCCCTGATGTACATCGTAGTTATCCTGCTTGGTACATCTGTAGGTGCTTCTACAAGCGCAGAGGCATTCCTTAATGTTGATACTCTGAAAATCGTTGTTCTCGGTCTTGCAGCATTTGCATTCGGTACTTTCGGCGGATGTATGCTTGGTAAACTGATGTGCAAACTGTCCGGTGGAAAGATCAATCCGCTGATCGGATCCGCTGGTGTATCAGCCGTTCCTATGGCTGCCCGTGTATCCCAGAAAGTCGGCGCAGAAGCAGATCCTACAAACTTCCTGCTGATGCATGCAATGGGACCAAACGTAGCCGGTGTAATCGGAACAGCCGTTGCAGCCGGAACCTTCATGGCTATCTTCGGTGTTTGATCCCGCTGGGTCAGATGCGTTTAGCTGAATTAATAATATAAGGAGAAAACATAATGGCTGAATTAGAAAAAAAACCTGTAAAAATCGTGGAAACTGTTCTCCGTGATGCTCATCAGTCTCTGATCGCAACAAGACTTACCACAGAACAGATGCTCCCGATCGTAGATAAAATGGACAAAGTCGGCTACCACGCAGTAGAGTGCTGGGGTGGAGCTACTTTCGATGCTTCCCTTCGTTTCCTTAAAGAAGACCCATGGGAAAGACTTCGTAAATTACGTGACGGCTTCAAGAACACAAAACTTCAGATGCTGTTCCGTGGACAGAACATCCTTGGATATCGTCCATATGCAGATGACGTAGTAGAATACTTCGTACAGAAATCTGTAGCAAACGGAATCGACATCATCCGTATTTTTGACTGCCTCAACGATATGCGTAACCTTCAGACAGCAGTTAAAGCTGCCAACAAAGAAAAAGCACACGCACAGGTTGCTCTTTCCTACACATTAGGTGATGCATATACTCTTGAGTACTGGGTAAACATCGCAAAACACATCGAAGACATGGGTGCAGATTCCATCTGTATCAAAGATATGGCAGGTCTTCTGCTTCCATATAAAGCAACTGAGCTTGTCGGAGCACTCAAAGATGCTGTTAAGATCCCGATCGATCTTCATACACATTACACCTCTGGTGTTGCTTCCATGACATACCTCAAAGCAGTAGAAGCTGGTGTTGATATCATCGATACTGCAATGTCTCCGTTCGCTCTGGGAACTTCCCAGCCGGCAACAGAGGTTATGGTAGAGACCTTCAAAGGCACACCATATGATACAGGATTTGATCAGAAACTCCTTGCTGAGATCGCTGATTACTTCCGGCCGATCCGTGATGACGCTCTGGACAGCGGCCTTCTGAATCCGAAGAACCTTGGTGTAAACATCAAGACTCTTCTGTATCAGGTACCAGGCGGAATGCTTTCCAACCTGACATCACAGCTCAAAGAGCAGCACGCAGAAGACAAATTCTACGATGTTCTTGAGGAAGTTCCGAAGGTTCGTAAAGACCTCGGTGAGCCGCCGCTCGTAACTCCGTCTTCTCAGATCGTTGGTACACAGGCTGTATTCAACGTGCTCATGGGTGAGAGATACAAGATGGTCACAAAAGAAACAAAGGATATCCTGTTAGGAAAATACGGTGCAACCGTAAAACCATTCAACCAGGATGTACAGAAGAAGTGCATCGGAGATGCAAAACCGATCACCTGCCGTCCGGCAGACCTTCTCGACAATGAGCTGGACAAACTGGAAACAGAAATGTCCGCTTACAAAGAGCAGGATGAGGACGTTCTGTCCTACGCACTGTTCCCGCAGGTTGCTACTGACTTCTTCAAATACCGTCAGGCTCAGGAGAAAAAAGTAGACGAGAAAGCTGCAGACACAGAAAACGGAGCATATCCGGTATAAAAAATAAAAATCCCTGCTTTGGACAGCGTTCCAAATGAAGGAAAATAATCAGGCCCGCCAGATTTTTCTGACGGGCTTGCTTGCAAGAAAGGATTTCCATGAACAAAGTGATAATTGTCGGGGGCGGAGCTGCCGGTATGCTGTGCAGTATCATCGCCGCCAGAAACGGCTGTGAAGTTTTTTTATACGAAAAAAACGAAAAGCTGGGAAAGAAACTCTATATTACAGGAAAAGGAAGATGCAATGTTACAAATAACTGTGAGGTAGAAGACCTGCTCCGCGCAGTGATGACGAACAGCAAATTTCTGTACAGTGCATTTTATACTTTTAACAGCCAGGATATGATGGCACTTCTTGAGGAGACGGGCGTATCGCTCAAGACAGAACGGGGAAACCGCGTTTTTCCACAGTCTGACCGCTCTTCAGACATCATCCGCGGTCTGGAACGTCTTATGAAGAAATATGGCGTTCACGTAAGATTCAGAAGTGAAGTCAGAGAGATTCTGACAAAGGACGGGACTGCGACAGGAATTTCCCTGGCGGACGGAGAAGTTCAGAATGCAGATGCAGTAGTCGTTGCGACAGGCGGACTGTCTTATCCAACGACCGGTTCCACAGGAGACGGATATCGTTTTGCACGGGAGACCGGGCATCAGGTGACGGACTGTATCCCATCGCTTGTTCCGCTTAAGGTCAAAGAAGATTATATTCCGAGGATGACAGGACTTTCACTCAAGAATGTAGAGCTTACAGTCAGACGCGGCAAAAAGATCCTTTATCGGGATTTTGGAGAGATGATGTTTACACATACCGGTGTTACCGGACCGCTGATCTTAAGTGCCAGTGCCAAACTTGGCAAATATCTTGCCAAAGGAGAAGAACTGAGCGCATTTATCGATCTTAAGCCGGCCCTCAGTCCGGAGCAGCTTGATGAGCGGATACTTCGAGAGTTTGAAAATGGCAAGAATAAGCAGTTTAAGAATGTGATAGGAGTCCTTTTCCCGTCATCACTTACACCGGTGATGCTTGAGATCGGTGGAATCCCGGGAGATAAGGTGATCCATGAGATATCCAGAGAAGAACGCCTTGCCTTTGGCACAGTCGTCAAGAATTTCCCGTTCACGATCACGGAGCCGGGAGAATTCAAGGAGGCGGTCATCACACAGGGCGGTGTTTCCGTCAAGGATATCAACCCGGGAAGCATGGAGTCCAAAAAAATCAAAAACCTGTATTTTACAGGTGAAGTTCTTGATCTTGACGCAGTAACAGGGGGCTACAATCTTCAGATCGCGTGGTCCACTGCATACCTTGCTGCTATAGATATAAGCGAAAAAGAGTAACTAGGAGGAAAACAAAATGGTACACAATATTGCAATTGACGGTCCGGCTGGAGCGGGCAAAAGTACAGTGGCCCAAAAAGTAGCAAAAGAACTTTCTTTTGTATACGTGGATACAGGAGCAATGTATCGCGCCATGGCACTTTATCTTCTCAGAAAGGGAGTAAACCGCGAGGAACCGGATGAGATCGGAGAGGCATGTCAGAATGCGGAGATTTCTATTGAGTATCAGAATGGAGAGCAGATCGTTCTTCTCGACGGAGAAAATGTAAATGCACATCTCCGCACAGAAGAAGTGAGTGCAATGGCGTCTGTAAGTTCTGCAGTGCCGCGTGTGAGAGAGAAGCTTCTTGATCTGCAGCGCAAGCTGGCCAGGACCATGAGCGTTGTCATGGACGGCAGAGATATCGGAACAACGATCCTGCCGGATGCAGATGTCAAGATCTATCTTACCGCAAGCTCACTGACAAGGGCACGTCGCCGTTATCTTGAATATCAGGAAAAGGGTGAGGCTTGTGATCTTGCCGAGATCCAGAAAACAATCGAGGAGAGAGATCAGAGAGATATGACCAGAGAGATCTCGCCGCTCTGCCAGGCAGAGGATGCTGTTCTCGTGGATTCCTCAGAACTTACGATCGATGAGACTGTCGAGAAGATCCTTTCTGTCTATCACTCCAAAGTATCAGAAAAGGAATAAACGATATGAAGGTTAAAGTAGCAGAGACTGCAGGCTTCTGTTTCGGAGTCAAGCGGGCTGTCGACAAGGTCTATCAGCTGATCGAGGATGGAGTTTCTCCTATTTATACTCTGGGACCGATCATCCACAATGAAGAAGTTGTCTCTGATCTGGAATCAAGAGGCGTGCGTGTGATTGAAGTAGAGAATCTCGATCATATTAAGAGTGGTACCGTTGTGATCCGCTCTCACGGCGTGGGAAGAGAGATCTATGAGAAGCTTAAGGAGAATGGACTTGAATATGTAGATGTCACCTGCCCATTCGTACTCAAGATCCACCGGATCGTCGAGAAAGAAAGCCTTGCTGGGAAACAGATCTTCATTTTCGGAGATCCGAAGCATCCGGAGGTGCAGGGAATCTGCGGATGGTGCCATGGTCCGTACAGAGTCCTCAAAAACAGAGAAGATGTCGAGAATATGATTCCGGAAGCAGATATGGAAGCATGCGTTGTATCACAGACGACATTTAATTACAACAAATTTAAAGAACTAGTTGAAATTCTCCGCGAAAAGAGGTATTATAATAATGTTTTAAATATTAGCAATATTTTAAACACTATTTGTAATGCTACTGAAGAACGGCAGAAAGAAGCAAAAAACATAGCCGGAGAGGTAGACACTATGCTTGTCATCGGTGGCAGACATAGTTCCAATACTCAAAAGCTGTTTGAAATATGCAAAGAGGAATGTGGAAATACTTACTATATACAAACACCTGTAGACTTGGATTCTGAAATGTTCCAATGCAGTAGTTGTGTAGGTATTACAGCAGGGGCTTCCACCCCAAAGAAAATTATTGAGGAGGTTCAAGAACATGTCAGAATTAAGTTTTGAACAGATGCTGGAGGATTCCGTAAAAACAATCAGAAATGGAGAGATCGTACAGGGTACTGTTATCGATGTCAAAGAGGATGAGATCATCCTGAATATCGGTTATAAAGCAGATGGTATCATCACAAAGAATGAATATTCCAACGATTCTTCCCTGGTACTCACCGATGCAGTCAAAGTTGGTGACACTATGGAAGCAAAAGTCCTGAAAGTGAACGATGGAGAGGGCCAGGTTATCCTGACATACAAACGTCTTGCTGCAGAGAAAGGCAACAAACGTCTGGAAGCTGCTTTTGAATCTCAGGAAGTACTGAAAGCTCCTGTAACACAGGTACTGGATGGCGGACTTTGTGTAAACGTTGAGGAAGCAAGAGTATTCATTCCTGCAAGCCTTGTATCCGATACTTATGAGAAAGATCTTTCCAAATATGCAGATCAGGAGATTGAATTCGTTATCACAGAATTCAACCCAAGAAGACGCCGTATCATCGGTAACCGTAAACAGCTTCTTCTTGCTGAGAAAGCAGAAAAACAGAAAGAACTTATGGAGAGAATCAACGTTGGCGATGTTGTTACAGGCGTTGTTAAAAATGTTACAGATTTCGGTGCATTCATCGATCTCGGTGGAGCAGACGGACTTCTTCATATCTCCGAAATGTCCTGGGGCAGAGTAGAGAACCCGAAGAAAGTATTCAACGTTGGTGACGAAGTTAAAGTTATGATCAAAGAGATCAACGGAGACAAGATCGCACTGTCCATGAAATTCCCGGAAGAGAATCCATGGCTTACAGCTGCTGAGAAATTCGCAGTAGGCAACGTTGTAACTGGTAAAGTTGCACGTATGACAGATTTTGGTGCATTCGTTGAACTGGCACCTGGAATCGATGCACTTCTTCATGTATCCCAGATTTCCAGAGAGCACGTTGCAAAACCATCTGATGTACTTTCCATCGGACAGGAAATCGAAGCAAAGGTTGTTGACTTCAACGGCGAAGACAAGAAGATCAGCCTTAGCATGAAAGCACTGGAAGCTCCTGCACAGGCAGAAGAAGACACAGAGGCTTAATTAATTCCAAATAATATGAAATCCCGACAGATTTAAGGTCTGCCGGGATTTTTTTTGCGTTATTTTCCGAGATTTTTGAGAAGACAAGGGAGAGAATGTGTCAGGTACTGCATCTGTTTCTGTCTGCTGTTGAGGAAACTTTCGTCGCAGCAGAACCAGGTGTAACAGGTCTGGGGCGTGGCTGCTGTCCGCAGGCTCTTGTCCACGTAGCGGCTGAGCGATTTGGGGATTGCCTGATCTTCTCCGGGGAGATATTCATAGTCCTTGTAATTCGGATAATACTGCCGGAGCTTTCCATCCCTGAGATGGAGGAGCAGTTTGGCTTCGGAATCATTGACGGTGAGATAGAATTCCTCTGTGACACAGGAAACGGGAACAGGGACCGGATGCTTTAGCGCCAGCGTGATCACAAGTTCTTCCTGGCCGTGCATGCGGACAGCGGAAGGCTCATATTCGCCGAGATAGAGGAATTTGTAGCTCAGAAGCGTATAGACAGATCCAAGCCCGCATAAGTCTTCCTGATTGTGACCCAGAACCGTTTCCAGTGCGGAGGGGTCCTTCTTTTTTATATAGGAGCGGTACAATCGGATGCACTGACCGCCGTCACAGTGTATTCTGTGTATGGAAGGAAACAGATTTTCCAGGTCGGGCTGCTTCATTCGTGATAATTTAAACAAAGTCTGACACGATCTGAGCGACTGATAGAGATCAATCGACGGAAGCTCTCCAAAAGGGGAAGGAAGACCGCTCCTTCGACACCTTTCCTCGAGATAAGGCTGGTCAAAACGGTTTCCATTGTACTGGATCGTACAGGTTGCGCCCTGTATATAGCGGGTAAATTCCTCGATGATCAGAGATTCTTCTTCGGGAGATTCCGCGAGCCACTGTGTCAGGATCCATAGGTTTTGTTCATATCGTACGGCTCCGATCAGATAAACGAAGGTGGAATATCGGGACAGACCTGTAGTCTCAATATCGTAAAAAATAGGTGAAAATTCTGACAACTTTAATTCTGCACTCGACAAAAATTTAACAGTATCAGGGTCTGGAAACCCTTGTAAAATCGGCATTTTTTTAACAATCATGTTATATTTTTCCTTTCTTGATTGTATTTAATTATACACAATATTTTGTGAATTGGGTAGTGAATTTTTAGTGAAAAAGATGTATAGTAGTAATAGAGATGTTACTGTTCACAGGTAGTATCCCGCGAGGTGTTTTGCCATGAATATGGCAAAATCCCGAGACATACAGGGCAAAATCCTATCACCGAAGGTGATTTGGAATGGATTTTGACCAAGTTGCTGTGAACGGAGTGAACAGTAACATAGCGGTTATTGTGAATGGAGTGCACAGTAACTAATCAAGATTTCTACTGCAGAGGGCATCGTCTGCAGCACCAGAAACAAAATAAACATGGGCGGTGGATACCAGCTCATGAAAAAGGAGGAAACGAATATATGGGAAAACTGACCTTTAAGGGCGGAATCCATCCTTACGAAGGTAAGGAACTGGCAAAGAATCATCCGATTGAGAAGTATCTCCCAAAAGGAGACATGGCTTACCTGATGTCTCAGCACATCGGAGCACCGTCTGTTCCATGTGTCAAAAAGGGTGACCAGGTTCTCGCAGGACAGAAGATCGCAGATGCAGGAGGATTTGTATCTGTACCTCTTCACGCATCTGTATCAGGTACTGTTAAGGGGATCGAGAAGCGCCTGAATGCGACAGGCGCCATGATCGATGCGATCATCGTGGAGAACGACCAACAGTATCAGGAAGTGGAGTTCACACCTGCGAAACTGGAAGATCTGACCAAAGAAGAAATCCTGAACCGTATCAAAGAAGGCGGAGTAGTAGGTATGGGTGGAGCCGGTTTCCCGACTCATGTCAAACTGGCACCGAAGGATCCTTCCAAGATCGAATACGTACTGGTAAACGGCGCGGAGTGCGAACCGTACATCACCAGTGACTACCGCAGAATGATGGAAGAACCGGAGAAAGTAGTCGAGGGACTTAAAGTGATCCTGAAACTCTTTGATTCTGCCAAAGGTTATATCTGTATCGAGGACAACAAACCGGACTGTATCGAGAAGATGCAGAAACTGGTCAAGGATATCCCGAGGATTGAAGTCAAAGAACTCATGACCAAATACCCACAGGGTGGTGAGCGTACCCTGATCTACGCGACAACAGGCAGAGAGATCAACTCCAAAATGCTCCCGGCAGATGTTGGATGCGTGGTAGACAACGTAGAGACTGTAGTTGCTGTATACAAGGCTGTTATCCAGGGCAGACCTGTCATGGATCGAGTTGTGACTGTAACAGGTGACGGCATCAAAGAGCCTAAGAACTTCAGTGTTTATACAGGAACCGATATGTCTGAACTGATCGATGCAGCAGGCGGACTGAAAGCCAAGATCGAGAAAATCATCTCCGGTGGTCCGATGATGGGATTCCCGTTATATGACCTTCATATCCCGTGCACCAAGACAAGCTCTGCATTCCTTTTCCTGGAGCATGATGCAGTAGCTGAGGCACAGAAGATCCAGACGGCATGTATCAACTGTGGCCGTTGTGTAGGTGTCTGTCCCGGTCATGTTCTTCCGGCTCGTCTGGCTACGCTGGCTGAACGTGGTGATATGGCAGGTTTTGAAGCACTGGATGGTATGGAATGCTGTGAATGCGGATGCTGCAGTTATATCTGTCCGGCGAAGAGACCGCTGACCCAGAGTATCAAATCTATGCGTAAAATGGTTCTTGCCAGCCGTAAGAAGAAATAGGGGGAGGGAACAAAATGGAACAAATGTTAAATGTATCATCTAATCCTCATGTCAGGGACAAAATGACAACAAGCCGGATCATGCAGCTCGTTGCACTTGCGCTGCTTCCTACCACACTGTTTGGTATCTGGAACTTCGGCTTCCGTGCACTTCTTGTTGTACTCGTGACGGTTGCGTCCAGCGTCTTTTTTGAATGGCTGTATGACCGTCTTATGCATAAAAAGAACACAATCAATGATTTCAGTGCAGTTGTTACAGGACTTCTGCTTGCGCTCAACATGCCGCCGCAGATCCCGCTGTGGATGCCGGTACTCGGCAGTGCCTTTGCAATCATCGTTGTAAAACAGCTTTTCGGCGGTCTGGGACAGAACTTCATGAACCCGGCACTTGCTGCAAGATGTTTCCTGATGATCTCCTTTGCAGGCAAAATGACAGATTTCGCAGTGGACAAGTTGAGCGGATATCACTGTATTGATACTGTTACAGGAGCAACTGCTCTTGCAGAACTTAAGAACAGCGGATTCACAGCAGATTCCATCTCTGTAAAGAACCTGTTCATCGGTAATATTCACGGAACCATCGGTGAGACTTCTGCAATCGCGATCCTGATCGGTGCAGTGATCCTGCTTGCATTCAAAGTCATCGACCTCAAGATCCCGCTTACATATATCGGAAGTTTTGCAGTATTTGTAATCCTTTATATGCTTGGAACAGGCAAGGGATTTGATGTAAACTATCTTTTTAGCCATCTGTTTGGCGGCGGTCTGATGCTTGGTGCATGGTTCATGGCAACTGACTATGTAACGACCCCGATCACACCGAAGGGACAGTTACTTTACGGATGCTGTCTTGGTGTTGTCACAGCGATCTTCCGTCTCTTTGGCGGATCCGCAGAGGGTGTTTCCTATGCGATCATCTTCTGTAACCTTCTGGTACCGCTTATCGAGAAAGTGACCAAACCGGTTGCTTTTGGAAAAGGAGGTAAAAAAGCATGAGTATTGTAAAAGATACGATCGCGATTACAGCGATCACGCTTGTTGCCGGTCTTGCACTTGGCGTAGTCCAGGATATCACAGCAGGTCCTATCGCACAGCAGCAGGAGCAGTCCAAACAGGAAGCATACAAGGCTGTATTTGAAGATGCAGATAGCTTTGAAGTATATGATGTAGATGCTGATGCACTGGCAGCAAACCTTGCAGAGAATAATTTCAATGCACAGACGATCAACGAGATCATGGAAGCCAAGGATGCTTCCGGTGAGACGATCGGCTATGCACTCAACGTTACAGATTCTGAAGGATATGGCGGAGACATCCAGTTCACCATGGGAATTCAGAACGACGGAACCTTAAACGGAATTTCCATCCTGTCCATCAGCGAGACAGCCGGACTTGGTATGAAAGCCAAGAACCCGGATTTCCAGGATCAGTTTAAGGATAAGAACGTAGAGAAATTCGAATATACCAAGACAGGTGCCACATCTGACGACCAGATCGATGCGATCAGTGGTGCCACAATTACTACAAATGCCATGACAAACGGTGTAAATGCCGGCCTTTGTGCATTTCGTTATGTGGAAGGAGGAGCAGAGTCATGAAAGCAAATACACCTGCTGAACGTCTTGTAAACGGTATTATCAAAGAAAACCCGACTTTTGTGCTGGTACTGGGTATGTGTCCTACACTGGCAGTTACCACATCCGCGATCAACGGTATCGGAATGGGACTTACCACAACAGTAGTCCTTGCAATGTCAAACCTTATGATCTCCCTTCTTAGGAAATTCATTCCGGATGGAGTTCGTATGCCGGCATTTATCGTTGTCGTTGCATCTTTCGTAACTATTGTACAGATGCTTTTACAGGGATTTATCCCAAGCCTGTATTCCGCACTTGGAATCTATATCCCTCTGATCGTTGTAAACTGTATCATCCTTGGCCGTGCAGAGGCATATGCTTCCAAGAATCCTCCAATCCCGTCATTATTTGATGGTATTGGTATGGGACTTGGATTTACCTTAAGTATCACCTGCATCGGTGCAGTCCGTGAACTTCTCGGTGCCGGACAGATCTTTGGACATCAGATACTTCCACTCGCAGCAGGCGGAAAGTTCGGATATGAGCCGATCACGATCTTTATCCTTGCACCTGGAGCATTCTTTGTTCTTGCAATGCTTGCAGCGCTCCAGAACAAATTCAAGATCGGTGCTGCCAAGAGAGGCATTGACCCGAGTGAAGGCTGCGGATGCTGCGCAGGCTGTGATACCTGCAACAACACAATGTGCAAAGGAGGCAAGGAAGCATGAAAGAATTATTACTGATCCTGGTAAGCTCTGCGATCGTCAACAACGTAGTCTTAAGCCAGTTCCTCGGACTCTGCCCGTTCTTCGGTGTATCCAAGAGAATCGAAACGGCGGCAGGAATGGGTGGTGCGATCATCTTCGTCATCACATTGTCTTCCTTTGTAACAGGTCTGATCTACAACTTCATCCTGGTACCGACACATATGGAATATTTACAGACGATCGTATTTATCCTTATCATCGCAGCACTTGTCCAGTTTGTTGAAATGTTCCTCAAGAAAGGTATGCCGGCACTTTATCAGTCACTCGGTGTATACCTTCCTCTGATCACAACAAACTGTGCAGTTCTTGGTGTTGCCCTGACAAACGTACAGAAAAGCTACAACATCCTTCAGGGAACTGTAAACGGATTTGCGACAGCAGTCGGATTTACAATCTCTATCACCCTGATGGCTGGTATCAGAGAAAAAATTGAATACAACGATGTTCCGGAATCTTTCCAGGGCTTCCCGAAAGTACTGCTTACAGCAGGTCTGATGGCGATCGCATTCTTCGGATTTTCCGGACTGCTTAAGTAACGAAGGAGGCGTAGATTATGGATATTAATGCAATTATCGTGGCAACTGTCGTTGTTGCAGCAGTGGGCCTCTTTATTGGAATCTTCCTCGGCGTTGCCGGCAAGAAATTTGCGGTAGAAGTCGATGAGAAGGAAGTTGCTGTCCGTGAAGCACTTCCGGGAAACAACTGTGGTGGATGTGGATATCCGGGCTGTGATGGTCTGGCAGCAGCGATCGCCAAAGGAGAAGCACCGGTCAATGCATGTCCGGTAGGCGGCGAAGCAGTTGGAAAAGTGATCGCAGGGATCATGGGACAGGAAGTTGTCGAGAGCGCACGTATGGCTGCTTTCGTAAAATGTACCGGAACTTGTGAAAAAACAAAAGACAACTACACTTACACAGGTGTAGAAGACTGTGAAATGATGGCATTCATCCCGGGCGGCGGTGCCAAAGCCTGTTCCTATGGATGTATGGGATTCGGAAGCTGCGTAAAAGCCTGCCCGTTTGATGCGATCCATATCGTGAACGGTGTTGCAGTCGTAGACCGTGATGCATGTAAAGCCTGTGGTAAATGTATCGCAAAATGCCCGCATCATCTGATCGAGCTTGCACCATACGAGCAGAAGACTTTCGTAGGCTGCAGTTCCCATGCCAAAGGCAAGGCTGTTACAACTGCCTGCGAACTTGGATGTATCGGATGTAAGAAGTGTGAGAAGACCTGTCCGAACGGTGCGATCACTGTTACAGACTTCTGTGCACACATCGATTACGACAAATGTACAAACTGCGGTGCATGTAAAGAAGCATGCCCGAGAAAAGTCATTCTCTAAAACTTCATATCATATGAATAAGATCCCGGCCGTGAGAGGCAATGCTTCTCTGACCGGGATCTTTTCGAATAGATGTTTGCTTTTTGCTTTTTGTTATGTTATGATTGAAAAACAGGAAAAAATTTGATTAGAGCAGGAGTAGAGTTTGCATGATTTCATTCATTTGCGGCCAGGTGGCAGATACAACAGAGAATTCTGTGATCATAGAGACAGGCGGGATCGGATATGAGGTTTTTATGACAGGGACGGCGATCGAGCAGGCGGTCCGTATGGAAGGTAAGGTGAAAGTCCATACATATTTCCATGTGCGTGAGGATGCCATGCAGTTATATGGTTTCTGGAATAAGGACGATCTTCAGATGTTCCGTCTTCTTCTTGGTGTCAACGGGATCGGGCCGAAGGCTGCACTGGGAGTTTTGGCAGGACTTACTTCTGATGAGCTTCGGTTCGCGGTACTCTCTGATGATGTCAAGGCTCTTTCCAAAGCGCCTGGGATCGGTAAAAAAACCGCCCAGAAACTGATCCTTGAACTGAAGGATAAACTGAAACTGGAGGATGCGTTTGAGAAGAAACTGGCACATGAGCAGGAGGCGGCAGTCCTTGCTGGTGCAGATTTCCATGATGGACGCCAGGAGGCAGTGGAAGCCCTGACAGCACTTGGCTACAGCAGTTCCGAGGCACTCAAGGCAGTCCGCAGAGTCACAGATGTAGACCCGGGCGATGTGGAAGCAATCCTCAAGGCTGCCCTCAAACAATTATAATGGAGTAATGATAAATGGAAAAAAGAATGATCACAACAGATGTGACAGAGGAGGATCTGCCTCTGGAGGGAAACCTCCGTCCACAGACCCTCGATGAATACATTGGTCAGGAAAAAACCAAAAACACACTCAAGATCTATATAGAAGCCGCGAAACAGAGACACGATGCCCTCGACCATGTCCTGTTTTACGGACCTCCGGGACTTGGTAAGACTACTTTATCCGGGATCATCGCCAATGAGATGGGAACCCATATGAAGGTAACATCCGGTCCGGCGATCGAGAAGCCGGGTGAGATGGCGGCGATCCTCAATAATCTCCAGGAGGGAGATATCCTGTTTGTGGATGAGATCCACCGCCTGAATCGTCAGGTGGAGGAGGTCCTTTATCCGGCGATGGAGGATTTTGCAATCGACATTATGATCGGCAAGGGTGCTTCTGCGAGATCTATCCGTCTTGATCTTCCGAAATTTACCCTGGTCGGAGCGACAACGAGGGCGGGACTTCTTTCTGCACCGCTCCGGGATCGTTTTGGGGTGATGCACCATCTGGAATTCTATAATAAGGAAGAACTTCAGACGATCATCCTTCGTTCAGCAGATGTCCTTGGTGTTGAGATCGATACGAGGGGTGCGGCAGAGATCGCCAAGCGTTCCAGAGGAACCCCGCGCCTTGCAAACCGTCTTCTCAAGAGAGTCCGTGATTTTGCACAGGTCAAATACGATGGAAAGATCACTTATGATGTAGCTTCTTTTGCACTGGATCTTCTTGAGGTGGATCAATATGGACTGGACAAGATCGACCGGAGGATCCTCAAGACACTGATCGTAAACTTCCAGGGAGGACCGGTTGGTCTGGAGACTCTGGCGGCAGCGATCGGGGAGGATGCAGGCACTCTGGAGGATGTTTATGAGCCATATCTTCTGCAGAATGGCTTCCTCAACAGGACCCCGAGAGGCCGTACAGCGTCCGCACTTGCCTATAAGCATCTCGGAATTGAAAGAAATTCGTAAAAATTCCTATACATTTTTACAAAATTCGATTATAATGGAGTACAGACAAGGCGTGAGGAGTATTACTACGCCATAGATTTGTAAAAATCTGGTCGGCTTCCGTTATGGAAGAAGGATGAAAGTTTAAGATACGGGAGGCTTGTTATGGCAGTCAAAAATACGGCGCAGGTAGTCATCGGAGGGAAGATCATAACTCTTGGTGGTTACGAATCTGAAGAGTATTTCCAGAAAGTGGCATCATATATAAATAACAAAATGTCTGAATTGAGCGAAATGCCGGGATATTCCCGTCAGCCAATGGAGACAAAGCACACCCTGCTCAGCCTGAATGTTACAGATGATTATTTCAAGGCAAAGAAGCAGGCAGAGATCTTTGAGCAGGATCTTCAGCAGAAGGATCAGGAGATGTATGAATTAAAGCATGAACTGATCGCACTCCGCATGAAGATCGAAGAAACTGAGAAGAAAGAACAGGATGCCAGAACACAGAAGGAACTTCTTGAAGGGAAGGTCAAGGAACTGGAAGAAGAGATAGATAAGTTGCTTAAGTAAGAGTAGGGAGGGGATTGCTTCGGTAGTCCTCTTTATTTGTTACAGAATGATCTGATGAAAGGAAAATCTCATTTGAAGAAACAGGAAATAGAATTACTTTCACCGGCAGGTTCCTATGAGGGATTCGAGGCTGCGATCGGAGCCGGTGCAGATGCAGTTTATGTAGGCGGACCGGATTTCGGGGCAAGAGCTTACGCGCAGAATTTTACACAGGAAGAACTGATCCGTGCGATCCGGACAGCGCACATTCATGGCAGGAAGCTGTATCTCACGGTAAACACCCTGCTTAAGAACCGTGAGATCAAGGAGAAACTCTTTGATTCCCTGAAACCGCTGTATGAGGCGGGACTGGATGCGGTCATTGTTCAGGATCTTGGCGTTTTTCAGTTCATCCGCAGAAATTTTCCGGACATGCATATCCATGCCAGCACACAGATGGCAGTTACCGGACCGGAGGGAATGAAATTCCTTGAGGAACAGGGAGCGGCACGTGTCGTTGCTGCCAGGGAATTAAGCCTTGAGGAACTGGCTGCCATGCATAAGAAAAGCAGTATTGAGATCGAAGCGTTTGTCCATGGGGCTCTTTGCTACAGTCTGTCCGGGCAGTGCCTGATGAGCAGCATCCTCGGAGGCAGGAGCGGCAACCGTGGAAGATGCGCACAGCCATGCAGGCTTCCTTACCAGGTCCGTAAGGGAGAAGACAAGAAATTTCCGAAGACAGAGGATTTGTGTCCTCTGAGTCTTAAGGATATCTGTACACTGGATATTCTGCCGGAGATTGTAGAAGCGGGCGTGATGTCGCTCAAGATCGAGGGAAGAATGAAACAGCCGGGATATACAGCCGGGGTGACAGGTATGTATCGGAAATATCTGGACATATTGTTAGAGAACAGACAAAATTATCAGGTGACAGACAAAGACAGGAAATATCTTTTAGATATCTTTAACAGAGGCGGTTCCTGCACGGGCTATTATAAGCAGCACAACGGTCCGTCCATGATGGCATTCTCCAATGAGAAGAAGACCGGCGGCGTATCCGGAGAACTTACGAAATGTAAGGAGAAGATCACCGGAAGCCTGATGCTTTACCCGGAGAGCCCGGCAATCCTGCAGGTTTCCTGCGGGGACAGGCAGGTGGTGGTTTCCGATGGAGAAGTCCAGTTTGCCAAGGAACATCCGATGTCAGAGGAGCGTATCCGCAAACAGATGGAGAAACTGGGAAATACTGAATTTGAATGGGAATCCCTGGATATCCAGATGGATGGAAATATCTTTGTTCCGGTGAAACTTCTTAATGAACTCAGGAGAAACGCTCTGGCAGCATTGGGAGAAGAACTTTGTGCGCCGATGTACCGGAAAGCAGCGGACAGACCAGTGTTTGCCACAATGGAAGGGAGTCCTGCCGGAAAGAATGGCAGTATACCAGGCATGTTCATATCCTGCGAAACGATGGAGCAGGCAGAGACAGCATGGCAGAGAGACGAAGTTCAGGGATTGTATCTTCCATATTTTGTTATGGAGCAGGCAATGGCCAGGGGCATTCAGAACCAGAAAGAACTGTATCTTGCATTTCCTTATATCACCAGAGAACAGGCACCGGAGCATTTTTTTGAGACTGCTTTAAGGTGGCTTGAGGAAGGAATGAAGGGATTTCTTGTGAGAAATCTGGAATCCTATGGAATGCTGAAAAAACAGGGCCTTGAGAAATCTGCGGTTCTGGATGCAACGATGTATACCTGGAATAACGAAGCCGTCGATTTCTGGGAGAAACAGGACATTCTTAAGAATACGGTACCTCTGGAACTGAAAGAAGCGGAAATGCGTCACAGGGATAACAGGAACAGTGAGCTTATCGTATATGGATATATTCCATTGATGCAGTCAGCGCAGTGCGTCCGCAAAAATATCGCTTCCTGTGATATGTGCGAGGGCAGTATGATCCTGAAGGACAGATACGACAAGGAATTTACAGCAGTCTGTGTCTGCCACCCATGGAAAACAGGAACTACAAAAACAAAAGAACGCTGCTATAATATAATCTATAACAGTCTGCCGTATGGACTTCTTAAGGAGTCGAAGCAGGTGCTTGCACTTGGGATGCAGTCCTTACGTATTTCCCTGACTATGGAGACAGCTAAGGAAACAGAGCAGATTCTGGATGAATTTCTGGGGGTATATTATCATAACCGTATACCTGCCGAAAGGAACTTTACCAAAGGACATTTTAAAAGAGGAGCCGAGTAGGGGCATATGATCAATGTAATAGTAGAATTATCCAAATACATTATCCTGACGCTGATGATCGTCTATACGTTTCATTGTTTTTATACCGTGCGTCAGCCGGATGAAGAGGAGAGGAATGAGCTTCTGCGTCAGCAGCTTATCCTGATCTTTTTTATCGACTTCACTGCGTTTCTTGTGATCTACCTCAAGACGTTTGATTACAAGGTGGTACGTTTTTATATAGAAATGCAGATCTTTTTTGCAGTGATCCAGATCCTGTACAGAGTCTTGTACAAGAAAGCATCATTGCTGCTTCTGAATAATATGTGCATGCTTTTGAGTGTTGGATTTATCATGCTGTGCCGTCTTGACATCACGATGGCTACCAAGCAGCTTCTTGTTGCGGCCGGTGCCAGTGCTGTTGCGCTTGCAATACCGGTCATGATCCGTAAGATGCGTTTTCTTCGCAAACTGACCTGGATATATGCAGGAATAGGCGTTGTACTTCTGGGGGCTGTATTTCTTCTGGCCAGAACCAGCTATGGAGCGAAGTTGACACTTTTGGGTGTGCAGCCATCAGAGGCGATCAAGATTACCTTTGTATTCTTTATGGCATCATTTTTGTCCAGAGATACCAGTCTTAAAGCTGTGGTACAGGTATCGGCAGTTGCAGCTTTCCATGTGGGGATACTGGTGCTTTCCAGGGACCTTGGAAGTGCCGTGATCTTTTTTGTGGCTTATCTGGTCATGGTCTATGTATCTACCAGAAATGTCGGATATCTGGGACTTGGACTTGTAGGCGGAAGCGGGGCAGCAGTGGTCGCCTATCATCTGTTTGGACATGTCAGACAGAGAGTCAGCGCATGGAAGGATCCGATGGCAGTTTACCAGAACGAAGGCTACCAGATCGTACAGTCGCTGTTTGCAATCGGAACTGGTGGCTGGTTCGGCATGGGACTCTGCCAGGGCTCACCGGAGTCCATTCCGGTTGTCAAGAATGACTTTATCTTCAGTGCGATCTGCGAGGAACTGGGAGGGATTTTTGCAATCTGCCTGATCTTGGTGTGCATGAGTTTCTTCCTGATGATCGTCAATATCGCGCTGCGTATCATCAATCCTTTTTATAAGCTGATCGCACTGGGACTTGGAACAGAGTATGCTTTCCAGGTGTTCTTAACGATCGGTGGTGCTACCAAATTTATCCCTATGACAGGTGTTACCCTTCCGCTGGTAAGTTACGGAGGAAGTTCTCTTCTGAGCACGATCCTCATGCTGGCGATCATTCAGGGACTGTATATTTTGAGAGAAGACGAGGACGAGGAATTTGAGAAACGAAGAAAAGAAGCGTTACAGAGAATCAGAGCAAGAGAGGAGATCGGCGAAAGAACGCGCCGTATCTAAGAGCCGCAGAGCAAGAAATAAGGAATATACATTTGTATCTGTCTTCTTTGTGCTTATTTTTCTGGGACTGGCGGGATATCTTGTTTATTTCAATACCGTAAAGAGCGACAGTTTTATCAACAGTCCTTACAATACAAGACAGGATACATTTGCAGACAGAGTTGTGCGCGGAAGCATCATATCTTCCGACGGAGAGGTACTTGCACAGACAAATGTCAGTGAAGATGGAACAGAGGAACGGTCTTATCCATATTCCAATATTTTTGCACATGTTGTCGGATATGATACTAATGGAAAAAGCGGACTGGAATCAGAGGCGAACTTCCAGCTTCTGAGTTCCCATGAATTTTTCCTGAGCCAGATCAGAAATGAATTTGCCGGTGCGAAGAATGTCGGGGATACGGTCGTCTCCACTTTGAATGCGGATCTCCAGACAACGGCATACAATTCTCTTGGTGACAGGAGAGGTGCTGTTGTAGTATTGCAGCCATCTACGGGAAAAATCCTTGCGATGGTCAGCAAGCCGGACTTTGATCCGAATACGATCGCAGCAAACTGGGAACAGCTTGTAAATGATGAGACAAACAGCAGTCTTCTGAACCGTGCGACGATGGGACAGTATCCTCCGGGATCTACGTTCAAGATCGTCACAGCGCTGACTTATCTGCGGCAGAATGGGACTTTTAATGGATTTTCCTATGACTGCCAGGGAAGCATCACGAAAGAAGACCATACGATCCGGTGTTATGGCGGGACCGTCCATGGGCAGGAGGATTTTTATGCGGCATTCGCGAAATCCTGTAACTGTGCATTTGCGGAGATGGGAACACAGCTTGGCGGAGCTGCACTTCTTAAGACAAGCGAGAACCTTCTGTTTAATCAGAAGCTTCCGCTGAGATCCTATCGTAAGAGCTCCTTTACTTTAAATGGAAGCTCTGGAGTTCCGCTCACGATGCAGACGGCGATCGGTCAGGGAAATACCCTGGTATCTCCGATGCACATGGCACTGATCACAAGTTCCATTGCAAACGGCGGTGTTCTGATGAAACCATATCTGATCGACAAGGTGCAGAATCATGCCGGTGATGAGGTGGATACCACAGAGCCGGAAGCATATAAACGTCTGATGACAGACAACGAAGCATCTCTCCTCGGAGAACTGATGAAGGGGGTTGTACAGAACGGTACAGCTTCTTCTCTGAATGGAAGAGGCTATACAGTGGCAGGAAAGACCGGTTCTGCTGAATACAACGAAAGTGGTGCAAGCCATTCCTGGTTTGTCGGATATTCTAATGTTGATAATCCGGATATCGTGGTTTCTGTCATCGTCGAGGATGGTGGTACCGGAAGCGAGGCGGCAGTGCCGATCGCGGCGGATGTCTTTGATGCATATTATTTTGACTGATCGAATAACGATTAAGGTTGCCAGTTTGTCCAAAAAGAGTTATACTATTAACAGTTCAGTGTATGAAACTTACAGTTACTGTGAACGGAGTGAACAGTAACAACTCACACGCAGTACAGGAGGAAATTGCAACATGATAGAAGCAACGAGCTGTGGCGGTGTGGTAATTTATCGTGGCAAGATACTGGCACTTTACAAGTCTTATAAGAACCGTTATGAAGGCTGGGTGCTGCCAAAGGGAACTGTAGAACCAGGTGAGACGCATATTCAGACAGCACTTCGGGAAGTGCAGGAAGAATCTGGCGTGAAGGCTACCGTAGTCAAGTATATCGGCAAGAGCCATTATAATTTCACAGTTCCGGAGGATATCGTTACAAAGGAAGTACATTGGTATCTGATGACGGCTGATAATTATCATAGCAGACCTCAGAGAGAAGAGTTTTTTGTGGATTCCGGGTATTACAAATTCCATGAGATCTATCATCTGCTTCGTTTCTCGAATGAGAAGCAGATCGTGGAGAAGGCTTACCAGGAATATCTGGAACTACGGAGTCAGGGACTCTGGGGCAAACAGCGCAGAGATTGAGCATAACTGTTCAGATTTTCTGCATGGAAGATGTACAATAGGGCTGTGTTTCTGACGCAGCCCTGTTTAGATTCCGAAAAAAAGGAAATCCTCTATAATAACAGCCGAAGGAGAAGCAAGCGATGCTGAAATGGTGTAAGGATCTTCGCATTGGCGAGGGCGTAAAGAGAGCAGATAAGATCCGTCGTAAACTGAATCATGGGAAGATCGTGCCGGGTGTCTATCTTATCACTTTTTCAGAAAATCCACGGAACCTTCTGGAGATCATACCGGCTCTGACAATGATCCAGCAGAGTGCTGCAGACATCTGTCCGGAGATCATCGGACTTGCCGGCGATAAGGACGAGGCTGTGGATATGGTTGTGGAGATCATTCAGGAAGTCTACGATGCGACAGGAGATTTTCGGATAGAAGAATATTGGAAGAACAGGTGATGCCATGCTACATATCTTGTGGATGATCATAAAATTTATATTGATCCTTATAGGGATAATACTGGGGCTGATCCTGTTTGCACTGCTGCTGATTTTATTCTGTCCTGTAAGGTATCGGGCAGAAGGGACGAAGGAGGCCGGTTCCTTCCGCACTGCCAGTGGGCGGGCGAAGGTAAGCTGGCTGTTTGGCGGTATCTCATTTTCTCTTGGGTTTCAGAATGGACAGACGGTATCGGATTTCCGGTTATTTGGGATCCCTGTCATGAAAGTCCTGAAGAAACTGAGGAACCGTAAGAACAAGAAGAAAACAGATCCTGACATGGATGATGAGATAGAGTACAGTGAGACTGATGAGGACAGCACTGGAAATGCGACTTATATAGAAGCGAAAGAACTTTCTCGGGATGAGACAAAGCACAGCCGGGGAGTAGCAGAGACCCCGCAGGCATCCTGGCCGGAGATGGAAACATCCGAAGAAGATCTGTCAGATCCGGATATCGAGAAAGAACGCAAATGGCAGCAGACAGCAGAGAAACTTAAGAATCTGTTTTATGATCTGGGGAATAAAGCCAGAAGGATCTGGGACAAAATAAAAGCAGTCTATCGAAGGATCATGAAGATCCCCGCAGATCTGGAGAATCTCTCCCGAAAGAAGGATGCGCTTTGTGACAAGATTGACTGGTGGAAAGCATTTATCGGACATCCACGTACACAGAAAGCCATATCTCTTGTCAAAACCAGGGCATTTCGTCTTTTGCGGCATGTATTTCCGACGAAAGTGGAGGGAGAACTTGTATTTGACTGCACAGATCCGTCGATCACGGGCTCTGTACTTGCAGTCCTTGGAATGACGATCCCGCTTCACAGAAACTGTATCCGTGTCATGCCGCTTTTTGAGAACCGGAATGTTCTCTATGGAAATGTGAATCTGAAGGGCAGAGTATACGGGACCATGCTGGTTAAAACAGCCATAGAGCTGTATTTTGATAAAAATATAAAATACGTCATCAGACGATGGAAACATAAATAAAGGAGGACTGGTGTTATGTCAGGTGAAAACAATTTTAAGGATACTGTAAATTCTCTTTTTAAAGGAATGGATGCATTTATTTCTGCCAAGACAGTTGTCGGAGATGCGATCCATGTCGGAGATACGATCATCCTTCCGCTGGTGGATGTTTCCTTCGGCGTAGGAGCAGGGGCTTTCGAGGGTGACAAGAAGAGCAACGGCGGCGGTGGAATGACCGGTAAACTGACCCCAAGTGCCGTCCTGGTCATCCAGAATGGAACTACCAAACTCGTCAATGTCAAGAATCAGGACGGACTCACCAAAGTCCTCGATATGGTTCCGGATTTTGTAGACAGATTTGCCTCTGGATTCGGCAAGAGTGATGACACAGAAAGTGAGACAGAGATTTAAATAAAAAGTAAGAGATATATCAAAGAGCTTTATCGTGCAGGTGCGGTAAAGCTTTTTGTATTCCACAGGGGTTTTTGGCATAAGATATTATGAGACCATAAGATGAGGGTAAGAGTGTGGGAAGACTTCTGGGATTGATGATTTTCTGCATAGGGATAGGAATTGTGATCGGCATGCTGATACAGGAGAATGTGGTCATTATTGTCACAGCCGGGCTTTGCCTTCTCTGTGGTTATCATATGTTCTGCCATTAACAATGAAAATAGATGTTTTATAGCTTTGTTTATTGTAAAACGAAAAAGAGGCACGGGAAAATTCCCGTGCCCTGCTTGGTCGTTCATACATAATTCGGAATTATGCTCTCTCAACTTTTCCGGATCTCAGACAAGAAGTACATACATACATCTTCTGTGCACCGCCGTTAGCTGTTTTAACTTTAACGGATTTTACATTGGATTTCCACATTTTATTGGATCTTCTATGGGAATGACTTACATTATTTCCGAAATAAGCACCTTTTTCACAAACTGCGCATTTAGCCATGATAGCACCTCCTTGACGCTTTTTTTCAACAGATTTTATTCTACCAGATGAAGCCAGGTTTTGCAAGTAAAAAAATAGAAAATCTCAAAATATTCTTCAAAAGGGCAAAAACAAGGTAAAATATAGCTGTTTTCAGACTATATATTATAAGTATGAAACCGGAACGACAGAGATGAGGAATATTGTAAATATGTAAAAAATGTTATAAAATATGGTAAAAATGAAAAAACGTGTGAAATAATATCTTATTTCAAAATTTAATTATAAAAACACAGATAATTAAAAAATAATAGTAAAATCACTTGAATTATAGGGATGGGAGTGTTAATATAGAATTAAGCAATACATCTTTTTTATCTATGGCAATGCTGCCGTCTGTTTTTTTCTAGAAACATTTCAGAAATCCCTGTTTTTCATCGGATCAGGTCAAAAGCAGGGAGCTGAAATATCAAGAAGAAAAATGCTATCGTGTATGAGCTGGCTGGAGATCAAATCCGACCAGCTTCTTTTTATATTAGAAATCATGAGAACAGCCCATGTCGAAATTAAACATTGTCTTATCCAAAAAAACGGGTTATAATATATTTATATAATAATTTTTTATGGAGGTCACTATATGAATGGACGTATAGATTCCGGCTTAGGGCAGATCGTCATTGATACAGACGTTATTGCTACCTATGCGGGCAGTGTGGCAGTTGAATGTTTCGGGATCGTAGGAATGGCAGCAGTCAGCATGAAGGACGGACTGGTCAAGCTGCTTCGTATGGAAAGCCTGAAACATGGTATCAGTGTCAAGATCACAGAGGACAACAAGATCCGCCTGAATTTCCATGTGATTGTAGCGTATGGCGTAAATATCAGTACGATCGCCGATAACCTTGTCAGCAATGTGAAGTACAAAGTAGAGGATTTCACTGGCATGGAGATCGACAAGATCAATATTTACGTAGAAGGCGTTCGCGCAATAGACTAAGGAATCAGAGGAGGAACACGTGTTGAATATAAAAACCATCGATGCCAGTGTGCTTTCCAGAATGTTCCTGGCAGGAGCCAAGAATCTGGAAGCAAAGAAAGAATGGATCAATGAATTAAACGTATTTCCGGTACCAGACGGAGATACAGGAACCAATATGACAATGACGATCATGTCAGCAGCTGCAGAGGTAAGTGCACTGACAGATCCGGATATGGAGACTCTTGCCAAGGCGATCTCTTCCGGTTCTCTCCGTGGAGCCAGAGGAAACTCAGGTGTTATCCTTTCCCAGTTACTTCGAGGATTCACCAAGAGCGTTAAGAAAGCTAAGGAACTCGATGCACTTGCAGTTGCAGCAGCTATGGACCGTGCAGTAGAGACTGCATACAAGGCAGTTATGAAACCGAAGGAAGGAACCATCCTCACTGTAGCCAGAGAAGCAGCACTCAAGGCTGCAGAGATCGCTCCGGAAGCAGAGGAACTGCAGCCGTTTTTTGAGGAAGTTTTTGCACACGCAGAGGCAACTCTGGCAAAGACACCGGAGATGCTTCCTGTTCTTAAGGAAGCAGGTGTTGTAGACTCCGGTGGACAGGGTCTCCTTGAAGTTTTAAGAGGTGCCATTGACGGCTTCCTCGGCAAAGAAGTAGATTATTCCGACTTTGAGAAGACTGCGGGACCAGCAGTGACCAAGATCTCTCCACAGGCAGAGGCTGATATCAAATTCGGTTACTGTACAGAATTCATCATCCTTCTGGACAAAACGCTTCCGATCGAAGAAGAACACAAATTCAAGGAATTCCTGACTTCCATCGGTGATTCCATCGTTCTCGTTGCAGACGATGAGATCGTCAAAGTCCATGTGCACACCAATCATCCGGGACAGGCGATCGAGCGTGCACTGACTTATGGAGCCCTTTCCCGTATGAAGATCGACAACATGCGCGAAGAACATCAGGAAAAACTTATCAAAGACGCAGAGAAACTTGCCAAACAGCAGGCAGAAGAAGAGAAGAAACAGGAACCGGCAAAGGAAGTTGGCTTCATCGCAGTGTCCGCAGGTGATGGACTCACAGACATCTTCAAAGAACTTGGTGTAGACTATCTGATCGAGGGCGGTCAGACCATGAATCCAAGTACTGAGGATATGCTGAACGCGATCGACAAAGTCAATGCCAAGGCGATCTACATCCTTCCTAATAATAAGAACATCATCCTCGCGGCAAACCAGGCAAGAGATCTTACTGAGGACAAGGAGATCATCGTTGTTCCGACCAAGACGGTTCCACAGGGAGTTACTGCTCTCATCAGCTACGTTCCGGAGAAATCTCTCGAGGAAAACACCGAAGAGATGACCGAGGCGATCGCAAGAGTCAAGACTGGCCAGATCACCTATGCAGTCAGAGATACCAGGATCGAGGATAACGAGATCCATGAGGGAGATATCATGGGTATTGGTGACAAGGGAATCCTTGCAGTCGGAAGCGGCAAAGAAAAAGTTGCAGAGGATACCGTAGCAGCCATGATGACAGATGATGCTGAGGTTATCAGTGTTTATTATGGCGCAGATGCTTCCGAGGAGAAGGCAGAGGAACTCGCAGCTACTCTGGAAGAGAAATATCCGGACTGTGAAGTAGAAGTAAACTATGGCGGACAGCCGATCTATTATTACATCATTTCTGTTGAGTAGGACAAATGGCACAGAGTTTAAGAACCCTAAAAGGTGTAGGAGAGAAGACTGAGAAGCTTTTCCAGAAGGTTGGTATTTACGATACCGACGATCTCCTGCACTACTATCCAAGAAATTATGATGAATATGAAACGCCGGTAGATATCGCAGAGCTTAAGGAGGAGACGGTGCAGGCCGTCTCCGCTGCGGTATGTTCCGGCGTTTATGTTAATTCCGTGAGGGGCAGACAGATCATCTCCGTAAACATCGCTGACCAGAGCGGGAAATTTCCTGTGGTCTGGTTCAATCTTCCATATTTGAAGAAAACCCTCAGGAAAGGAAGCTGGTTTGTTTTCCGCGGCAGGATCGTGCGCAAGCAGGGCAAGCTTGAGATGGAACATCCGGAGATCTTTACCCCGTCAGCATACGAGGAGATCCTGCATAACCTCCAGCCGATATACGGACTGACAGCAGGACTTTCTAACAAGACCGTCGTCAAAATGGTCACACAGCTTCTGGAAACACTTCCGATGCAGAGTGAATACCTCCCGGAAGAACTCAAAGAACGCTACAGACTTGCAGACATCAACTACGCACTCAAGACCATCCATTTCCCAAAAAACAAAGAAGAATTGCTTGTTTCCAGGAAACGCCTTGTTTTTGACGAATTTCTTCTTTTTATCATTTCTGTAAGGCGAATGAAAGAAAAGGCAGAGGAGACTCCGAACTGTTTTCCAGTCAAAGAAACCTGGCTGACAGAGGAGGTCATTGAGCGTCTTCCCTATTCACTTACGAATGCACAGCTTAACGCCTGGCACGAGATTGAGCGCGACCTTGCCGGAAGAACGATGATGTCCCGGCTTGTACAGGGAGATGTTGGAAGCGGCAAGACGATCCTCGCATTTCTTGCGATGTTCCTTGTGGCAGATAATGACTATCAGGCAGCCCTGATGGCACCGACCGAAGTCCTTGCAAGACAGCATTACGAAGGATTCCTGAAACTGATGGAAGAACAGGGACTTTCTTTCCCGACCGTTCTTCTGACCGGTTCTGATACAGCAAAAGAAAAACGTATCGCCTACGAACGCATTGCCTCCGGAGAAGCTGCTATCATCATCGGTACGCATGCGCTGATCCAGGAAAAAGTCGAATACGCAAACCTTGCCCTGGTCATTACAGATGAGCAGCACCGTTTCGGTGTCAAACAGAGGGAAGCCCTGACAACGAGAGGAAATCCGCCTAATGTCCTTGTCATGAGCGCAACACCGATCCCGAGAACACTGGCGATCATCCTCTACGGAGATCTTGATATCTCCGTGATCGATGAACTTCCGGCAAAGCGTCTCCCGATCAAAAACTGCGTTGTCAATACTTCATACCGCCCCAAAGCCTACTCCTTCATAGAGAAACAGGTGCGCCAGGGCAGACAGGCATACGTTATCTGTCCGATGGTAGAGGAGAGCGAGGGCATGGATGCAGAAAACGTCCTCGATTATACGCAGAAGCTTAAAGAAAACCTTCCATCTGACATTCAGATCGAATACCTCCATGGCAAGATGAAACCCAAAGAAAAGAACCGTGTGATGGAGTCTTTCGCAGCCGGCGAGATCCAGGTGCTTGTCTCAACAACGGTCGTTGAGGTAGGTGTGAATGTGCCGAATGCCACTGTCATGATGGTTGAAAATGCCGAACGTTTCGGTCTTGCACAGCTTCACCAGCTCCGCGGCCGTGTAGGACGTGGAGAATACCAGTCTTACTGTATTTTTATCCAGGGAAATCAGGATCAGATTTCGAAACGTCTGGAGATCCTGAACAAATCAAATGATGGCTTTTATATCGCAGGCGAAGACCTCAAACTCCGTGGCCCCGGCGACTTGTTCGGGATCCGTCAGAGTGGTGATATGGAATTTCGGATCGGTGATATCTACAACGATTCCACGATCCTCAAAGAAGCCAGCGAAGCGGCAGAAGAGATCCTTTCCCTGGACCCGGAACTTGATCTTGAACAGCACAGATCTTTGAGAGAACGGATGGAACATTACAGCCAGAATGCGACAGAAAACATCGCCCTCTGAAAAGAAAATATTGCCAAACCCGGGAAAACGTGGTATTTTAGTACCGTAAAAACTATTTTTCACCTTGTAAGGAGGCTATTATGGCTACAAGAACAACGACAAAAAAGGCAGAACCTAAGACAACAACTGCGAAGACGGCTATCGAAAAAGAGGCTCCTGCAAAGCTCGCTGCAGAACCGGAGACAAAAGAGCCGGTCAAAGCAACAGTAACCGAGAAAATAACTGAAGAAGTAAAAACACCTGCAAAGAAGACAACCAGAAAGAGAACTGCTGTCAAGAAGACAACCGAAGAAAAGACAACAGAGAAGAAAACCACTGCGAAGAGAACAACCAGAAAAGCAGCTGCAAAGAAAGCAGAAGCAACTACAGAAGTATTCGTACAGTGGCTTGGCAAAGAGATATATGCAAAGGATGTTGTTGAGAGCATCAAAAAGATCTGGACAGAAGAGATGGGCAGAAAAGAATCAGAACTTGAAGACTTAAAAGTATATATCAAACCAGAAGACAATGGGGCACACTATGTCATCAATGGTGATATTACAGGATTTCTTGGATTATAAGAACAATAAAAAGCTCAGATGATCTGTTCATCTGAGCTTTTTGACCCTTTCAGGCAGAGAGATAAAGATTAATACTGACCGCCCTGGCTTCCGGAAGACATCTGTCTTTCCTGCTGCTCGATCATTTTTTTAACCATATATCCGCCGACAGAACCATTCTGTTTGGAGGTAAGGTTTCCGTTGTATCCATCTGTGAGCGGTACACCTAATTCATTTGCTACTTCGAATTTAAAACGGTCCAGTGCGCCTTTTGCTTCTGGTACGACTGCTTTGTTAGAAGAAGTATTGTTTGACATGATTGATTCCTCCTTGGTTGTTTTTGTGTTTGTGTTACAATGCTAGTATGTGGATTTATCGAAATAATACACTGGAATTTAGCGTATAATCTGCCAGAAATATGAAAATATTAAATTTCTATGAATTATGTATAAGTTTGAAAGATTTAATTGCACTTTTTTTGGTAACTTGTTATAATAAACAAAAATAAGTGTTACTGTTTACCACGTTAACAGTAACAAATAAGCTTAAAACTAAAAAACCAGTAATGTATTGGTGAAAATGGAGAGATGAACGATGAATTTAGGAATCATTGCACACAACAGCAAAAAGGTACTTATCGAAGATTTCTGTATCGCCTACAAGAATATTCTCGCCAAGCATGAGGTTTATGCTACCGGAACAACCGGAAGGCGGATTGAGGAAGCCACAAACCTTCATGTGCATAAGTTCCTTGCAGGAAGTATAGGCGGAGATAAGCAATTTATGGAAATGGTAGAACGACAGGATCTTGACATGGTCATCCTGTTTTACAATCCGGTCATGATGGATCCGAAAGAACCGGACATCCACGCCATCGTTATGAGGTGTGATCAATATAATATACCGGTCGCTACGAATATCGCAACGGCAGAACTTCTGATTCTCGGACTTGCACGCGGCGACCTGGATTGGAGACTGAATCTGAAATGAGAGTAATCGCTGGAACTGCCAGACGTCTTGCACTCAAGACAGTGCCTGGCATGGAAACAAGACCAACTACAGACAGAATCAAAGAAACTCTGTTTAATATTCTGCAGCCATACATTCCGGACAGCACCTTCCTGGATCTTTTCAGTGGAAGCGGTGGAATCGGGATCGAGGCACTCAGCAGAGGCGCAGAACATGCGACCTTCGTTGAGAAAAATCCCAAGGCATGCGCCTGCATCCGGGAAAATCTTGCATTTACAAAGCTGGCTGAACATGGTAAACTGCTGAACATGGATGTACTGCAGGCTCTTCGTTCTATGGAAGGGCAGGCTGCATTCGACTGTGTTTTTATGGATCCACCGTATAACAATGAGCTGGAGAGACAGGTGCTGGAGTATCTGCAGGATAGCTCCCTCGCGGATGAGGATACCCTGATCATCGTTGAGGCAGACCTTCATACGGACTTCTCTTATGTGGAAGAATTTGGCTATGAACTGAGCCGTTCCAAAGAATACAAGACCAATAAGCATATTTTTTTGCACAAAAGAAAGTGAGAAATACCTATGGTAACAGCAGTTTATCCGGGAAGTTTTGATCCGGCAACCTATGGTCATCTGGATGTCATCAGGCGCGCAAGCGTATCTTTTGACAGAGTTGTAGTCGGGGTTTTGCAGAATTCTGCAAAAAGTCCGTTGTTTTCTGTGGAAGAACGTGTTAATATATTAGAAAAGGCGACCAGGGATATCCCGAATGTGATTATCAAGCCATTTGACGGACTTTCTGTGAACTTTGCCAGAGAGAATCAGGCCCAGGTCATTGTACGTGGGCTTCGTGCGGTTACTGATTTTGAGTATGAGCTTCAGATGGCTCAGACCAACCGCGTTCTGGCTCCGGATGTAGATACCGTATTCCTGACCACAAGTCTGGAGTACGCTTATGTAAGCTCCACCATTATGAAGGAAGTAGCCCGATTTGGAGGAGATTTATCCAGTTTTGCACCGGCAGAGATCATTCAGGAACTACTCCTGAAGATGCAGGAAAAAGACAAAATATAAGGAGAATGTACTATGAGCAGCAGAATTGAACAGCTTATCGACGAAATCGATGAATTTATAGAAGGCTGTAAATTTCAGCCTTTATCAGCAACCAAGATCGTTGTAAATAAAGAAGAGATGGAAGAGTACTTAAGAGAACTTCGTCTTAAGACTCCGGATGAGATCAAGAGATATCAGAAGATCATCAGCAACAAAGATGCGATCCTTGAGGATGCACAGACCAAGGCAGATGCCCTGATCGCAGATGCACAGACCAAGGCACAGGAGCTCGTTACACAGCACGAGATCATGCAGAAGGCTTACGCACAGGCGAACGAGACCATCAACGCTGCCAACAAGCAGGCACAGGAGATCCTGGATTCCGCTACACAGGATGCCAACAGCATTCGTCTGAGCGCGATCACTTACACAGATGACATGATGGCAAACATCGGATCTGTCCTGAACCAGACACTGGAGGATGCAGGCGGCAAATACAAGACTTTCATCGACTCTCTGCAGAGTTGTCTGGAAGTTGTAAACCACAATCGCCAGGAGCTGGCACCTCAGACAGCACAGGCAGCAGCGATCACAGGTTCTTACCATGACGAACCTGCCAAGGAAGCTGAGGATGACAATCTCTTAGATGATCTTGGCGAAGAATAAGAATAGTAGTATGACGATCAGCGCATTCACAAGCTTGGATGCGAGATAGGGAAGCAGGGAGAGTTCTTCTGTCACGAGGCTTCGTGTTTGTGCAGTGATGCAGGCACCGCCGAGTACGACAGTGACCAGGGCACAGAGATATTTTATTTCCGGTTTCAAACCTGAGAGTGCGAGACTGTGAAGCCCGGTAGTCATTTCCAGGAGGCAGAACAGCACATACGAAAGTATGGACTGACTTTTCCAGAAATGACGTACACAGGCAGTCAGGATCGAGAACATAAGAATATACCCGCCCAGTTTGGTGATCGTTTCGAAACCGTTCATAATAGAGGCATCCAGTATGGCTCCCGGAGAGCTGTCAGAGGATGTCTCTTTTTTTGATGTGTATATCGGGGAGAAGCCAGCAGTGTACCGGCTGCCTGTACGAAAAAACCACAGGCGCATGCACAGCATGGTGAGGAAGGCGGAGCCGAGAAGAAGCGAGAATACCTCCAAAGCAGAGACCTGCCCGTTCATGCAGGTATGTATCAGATAAGAACTGATGAACATGGGACTGGCGTGGTTGGTAAAAGTCAGGAGATACTGTGCTTCCCTGCGACTGATCTTTCGGCTGGCATAGAGATCGGAAGTAAGTTTGGCTCCCATGGGATAACCACAGAGCAGCCCAAAAAGAACGGCATAAGCTCCGGCAGGAGAAACACCGAAGATTTTTTGCCAGATGGATTCCATGGGGGTTAGGCGCTGGCCGATCATATCTGTTCGGATCAGGACTCCAGTCAGGATCATGAAAGGCAATAGCGTCGGCAGCAGGATATTGAGCCAGAGCTGCATTCCTTCCTGTGCGGAAGCCAGACTTTCCCGTGGAAAAAATAAAAGAAACACAAGCAATACGAGACTTACGACGGTATAGAGAATTTTTTTCATAAAAAAATCTTTTTTTCTTTACTATACGAAATACCCGGGACAAATATGAGGAAAAAATCCAGAAACCCTTGAAATCAAAAAGATTTCTGGGTAATATAAACTATACTGCAGTAATAATGGAGGAAATCAAAATGAGAGTTTTAGAAAACTGTGAACCAAAAAGAGTATTTTATTATTTTGAAGAAATCTGTAAGATTCCGCATGGTTCCCGCAATACAAAGCAGATCAGTGATTATCTGGTGAATTTTGCGAAGGATCATGGATTTGATTATGTACAGGATGAACTGAATAACGTTGTCATCTACAAACCTGCAACTGCCGGATATGAGAATGCACCGACTGTGATCCTTCAGGGTCATATGGATATGGTATGCGAGAAACGTCCGGATGTAGAGCATGATTTCGAGAAAGACGGATTGAACCTTTCTGTTAAGGACGGATATGTAAGCGCAAATGGAACCACACTTGGTGGTGATGACGGAATCGCTGTTGCTTATGCACTGGCACTTCTGGACAGCACAGATATTCCGCATCCGGCACTGGAAGTTCTGGTCACTGTAGACGAGGAGATCGGACTTCTTGGAGCAGTAGGACTTGACTGCAGCGTTCTCAAAGGAAAACGTATGATTAACATGGATTCCGAAGCAGAAGGAAGTCTCTGGATCAGCTGTGCAGGCGGTCTTTCCGCAGTCAGCAGCATTCCGGTGAAGAGAGTCGAGGCAGAAGGAAAGAAGATCGGAGTCAAGATCTGCGGACTGATGGGTGGACATTCCGGAGCAGAGATCGACAAGAAACGCGCAAATGCCAACGTTCTTATGGCACGTTTCCTTTACGGACTCAAGAACAAGGCAGATTATGAGATGATTTCTCTTGAGGGTGGTCAGAAGGACAATGCGATCACAAGAGAAGCTGTCGCAGAACTCCTGATCGACGGCGACCAGACAGAAGCAGTCAAAGCTTATGCAGCCAAAGTACAGGAAGGTCTTCGTGAGGAATACGAAGGCAGCGATGCAAGGATCATCATCCAGATCACAGAGGGCGATGTGGAGACAGCAATGGTCCTTTATCCGACCAGCAGAGAGAAGGTTCTCTTCTATCTGATGGAAGTTCCGTTCGGCATCCAGAAGATGAGCGGAAGCATCGAGGGGCTGGTAGAGACTTCTACCAATATCGGTATTGTCAAACTTTATGAGGATGAATTCTTTGCAAGCTCCAGTGTCAGAAGTTCCGTAGAGGCAGCAAGAGATGCACTTTCTGACAGGATCCAGTATCTGACAGAGTTCCTTGGTGGCGAGTACACCATCCAGGGTGCTTATCCGGCATGGGAGTACCGCAAGGAATCTCCGCTCCGTGACAAGATGGTATCCGTATACGAAGAAATGTACGGACAGAAACCGGCAGTTGTTGCGATCCATGCAGGACTGGAGTGTGGACTTTTCTACAAGAAGATCGAAGGACTTGACTGCGTATCTCTGGGACCAAACATGAAGGACATCCATACTTCAGAGGAAGTTCTGGATATCGCATCCACAGAACGTGTATGGAATTACCTTGTTAAAGTTCTGGAACAGTTAAAAGACTGATAAAACAAAACTAAGTTTCTACGACAGAGGCTTCTGAGCGGTGATCGCCGGGAGCCTCTGTTTTTGGCGTAATAATGATGTAAGAGAGAGAATAGAATAAAAATTGACGATATCGTATAAAGGCAGAATTTCAGGCTCATGAGACGATGGCTCTGGAAAAGTTTCTTCTGTTTTTTTATTCTTACCTGCATCACTGGCGCCCAGAAGATCCTTCTGGAGCGAAGCCGGGCATCGATACTGGATGAAAAAACATGTGAGACGGCTGCGTTTCGGGAGCAGCATCTTCCGACGGAATTATACCGGCAGCTTCGAAACCAGGATGAAAGTTCAGGAAATACAGACTGGATCGAAAATCTGACGACGACAATGCTGAACGGGAAATTTTATCCCGGGAGATGTTCTTCTGACAGGGAGCCTTATCTGAGATATAAATATAAAGAATATACAGATCTGTGCAGTTTTTACCAGGCGGTCTGGAAGGATGTCAGATATTTTCCGGTCGCAGCAGATGACATCTCATTTGAGGACGGCTGGATGGAAGAGAGAAGCTTTGGGGGAGAGCGTGTTCATGAAGGCTGTGATCTTTTTGGAGGTTGCGGGGCAGCAGATTTTTATCCGATCATCAGTATGACGGACGGAAGTGTAGAAGCGGTCGGCTGGCTCCCCTTAGGTGGCTATCGGATCGGTATCCGTTCTCCTTCAGGAGGCTATTTTTATTATGCACACCTTTCTTCCTATGAGCGGGACTGGAAGGAGGGAGATTCCATAAAAGCGGGAGAAATCCTTGGGTTTATGGGCGATACCGGTTATGGCAGTGAAGGTACAAAGGGAAAATTTCCGGTACATCTGCATCTCGGGATCTACATTCAGACACCGTATTCGAGGGAGATGAGCGTAAACCCATACTGGGTGCTGAAGGCCGTTCAGAAAAAAATCAGAAAGTGTGTATATTAATTACATATCCATGCAAAAATGTGCTATAATGCAAAAGTAGTTTCGCTTTAAATCAAGAGGAAGCCGGGGCTACTTTTGCTACAAGCCACCAAGGGAGCGATTTTTATGGAAATACAGTTATGGAGAAGTATATTATGTCCATATGAACTGGCTGTCAAGGAGCTGATGGTCAAGTTTGAACATATTATAGAAGAACACAAGCAGAACGATCTTTATTCTCCGATCGAGCAGGTCAGCGGACGCGTCAAGAGCCTGCCAAGCATTCTGGAAAAGATGCAGCGCAAACACATTCCCATGGAACGCATGGAGGAAGAACTGGAGGATATCGCAGGTATCCGCATTATCTGCCAGTTTGAGGAAGACATTGATACCGTTGCTACGATCATTCAGAAGCGTACCGATATGACGATCAAGAGTGAGAAGAACTATCTGAAGCACATCAAACAGAGTGGATACAGAAGTTATCACCTGATCATTTATTATACAGTTGAAACGATAAACGGACCAAAGAAGATCCAGGCGGAGATCCAGATCCGTACCATGGCGATGAATTTCTGGGCGACGATCGAGCATTCTCTCCAGTACAAATACAAAGGTGAGATGCCGCTTCACGTGGCAGAGCGCCTGAGCAACGCCGCAGATGCGATCATTGCGCTGGATCAGGAGATGTCCTCTGTCCGCGATGAGATCATGGATGCACAGAACTCTTCGCAGATGCAGTCGAATCTTGTCAAGGATATTCTTCTCAGCATCGAAAATCTTTACAAGATTTCAAACAAAAGGGAAGTTGCCAAGATCCAGGACGAGTTTCTCCGCGTATTCCGGACGAAGGATCTGCAGCAGCTTGCACGTTTTCACAGACAGCTTGATATCATCGCAGAGGGATATCGGGCACAGTCGGTATCATTTTAGGAGAAGAACATATACATGCAGGATTTTTTACCAGTAACCAAAAAAGAAATGCAGCAGAGAGGATGGGAACAGGTGGATTTTGTCTATCTGACAGGAGATGCTTATGTAGACCATCCTTCTTTTGGTACAGCGATCATATCAAGACTTCTGGAGAGCAGAGGCTACCGCGTGGGGATCATCCCACAGCCGGACTGGCGTAAGAAAGAAAGCGTCCAGGTATTTGGCGAACCGCGTCTTGGTTTTCTTGTCAGTGCCGGAAATATGGATTCCATGGTGAACCATTACACCGTTTCCAAGAAACACCGCCAGAAGGATTCCTATTCACCAGGCGGCGAGATGGGACTGCGCCCGGACATGCCTACCGTGGTGTACAGTAACCTGATCCGTCAGACGTATAAACATACACCGATCATCCTGGGCGGGATCGAGGCAAGCCTTCGACGCCTCGCACACTATGATTATTGGGAAAACAAGGTGCGCCGCAGTGTCCTTCTGGATTCCGGGGCGGATCTTATTTCTTATGGAATGGGAGAGCATTCGATCATCCAGATCGCGGAGGCGCTTCAGAGCGGCCTTCCGGTAGATGAGATCACTTTCATTCCGGGAACCGTTTATAAGTGCAAAGATCTGTCGCGCGCTTATGATCCGATCATCCTTCCGTCCTATGAGACAGTATCTTCGGACAAAAAAGCCTATGCCGAAAGCTTTGCCGAGCAGTACAGAAATACCGACCCGTTTACTGCCAGACCGATGGCAGAGAGCTACGGAAATCGAGGATGCGTGATCCAGAACCCGCCGGCACTTCCACTGAGCCAGCAGGAGATGGACGATGTTTACGACCTTCCCTATCAGAATACCTGGCATCCGATGTATGACGCCAAAGGCGGAATCCCTGCTCTGGAGGAGATCAAATTCAGCCTGACGAGCAACAGGGGCTGTTTCGGCGGCTGTAATTTCTGTGCTCTGACGTTCCATCAGGGACGCATTCTCCAGACGAGAAGTCATGAGTCCATTCTCAAAGAAGCAAAAAAAATGACTCATGATCCGGATTTCAAGGGCTATATCCATGATATCGGAGGCCCTACCGCAGACTTCAGGCAGCCATCCTGTCAGAAGCAGCTCACCAAAGGTGTCTGCCAGAACCGGCAGTGTCTTTTCCCGAAACCGTGCGGAAACCTTACCGTAGACCATACCGATTACGTGGCACTTCTTCGGAAACTCCGCAAGATCTCCGGAGTCAAGAAAGTTTTCGTCCGCTCCGGAGTCCGATTTGACTATGTAGTAGCGGACAAAAGCCCAGTTTTTTTGCAGGAACTTGTGAAATACCATGTAAGCGGACAGCTTCGTGTCGCGCCGGAACACGTTTCCGACCAGGTACTTCACTATATGGGAAAACCATCCCATCAGGTCTATCAGCAGTTTCTGGATCAGTATGAGAAGGCAAACGCGGCGACAGGCAAGAAGCAGTACGCCGTCCCATACTTTATGTCCTCCCATCCGGGATGTACGATGAAGGAAGCGGTGAAGCTTGCAGAATACGTGCGTGACCTTGGATTTACACCGGAACAGGTGCAGGATTTTTACCCGACTCCATCGACCCTTTCCACCTGTATGTATTACACCGGTATCCATCCGCTTACAGGGGAGAAGGTTTACATTCCGCGTGACCCGCATGAAAAAGCCATCCAGCGTGCGCTGATGCAGTATAAGAACCCGGCAAACAGAAGCCTTGTACTGGAGGGGCTCAAGATCGCAGGACGCATGGATCTGGTCGGTTTCGGCCCGAAATGTCTGCTCCGCCCGGAGAGAGACCGAAGGAAAGAATCCGGCAGAAATCCATCAGGAGGAGACCGCAGGAAGCCACAGAACCAGGGACGTAAGCCCGCAAAGAAAACGATCCGCAATACGCATAAGAAAAAATAAGGAGCTTATAGATGAGCAAAACAAACAATAAAAATAAAGTAAGGAAGGGCGACTACGGCTACATTGCCGCCGAAAAAAAGAAACGCATTCTGATCACGGCAGCTCTGTTCGCAGCACCGCTTCTGATCTTTTTTTCAGCAATGATCTACTTTAAGACCAGACTGACTGTATGGACTGTGATCGCAGTGGTCGGCTGCCTTCCGGCATGTAAATCTGTAGTAAGCCTGATCATGATCTTCCGTGCAAAACCGGTCGCACCGCAGGTATATCAGGAAATCAGTAAACATGCGGGCGAACTGGTCATGTCCTATGAAATGTATATGACTTTTTATGAGAAGAGCGCATCGATCGATGCATTTGCGATCTGCGGCAACACAGTTGTCGGTTTCAGCAGTGATCCAAAGATCGATGCCGCATTCATGGAACAGGAGGCGCAGAAGATCCTCCGCGGCAACGGATTCAAGGCAAATGTCAAGATCTTTACCAGACTGCCGCAGTTTCTGGAACGTCTGGATTCCATGAACGAGCACAGAGAATCCCTGGAAGAAGGAATTAAATTCCGCCCGGATGAGAAATATCCGGAACTTTCCAGAAATGAACTGATCAAGCACACGATCCTGGCGATCTGTGTCTGATAGAAAGAGGAACAGAGAAATGAAGGAGTTTCAGATTCGGGACAATGAGGCAGGACAGAGATTTGACAAGTACCTGTCCAAACTTCTTCGGAATGCTCCGAAAAGTTTTTTCTACAAAATGCTCCGCAAAAAAAATATCACACTGAACGGTAAGAAGGCGACCGGAAACGAGAAGCTGGAAGCAGGAGACCAGGTAAAGTTATTTTTGAGCGATGAGACATTTGATAAATTCAGCCAGCAGGACAAGGCCGCCAGAGCGGTAACGACGCTGGATGTACTTTATGAAGATGCAGATGTCCTTCTTATCAACAAGCCGGCTGGGATGCTCTCGCAGCCAGATGATACGAAGGAACCTTCGATGGTAGAGTATGTGATCGGCTATCTTCTGGAGAAGGGCGAGCTTACAGAGGAAGACCTGCGGACGTTCCGCCCGTCTGTCTGCAACCGTCTTGACAAGAATACGAGCGGCATCATCGCGGCAGGCAAGTCTCTGGCAGGCCTTCAGGAACTTTCAGAATTATTCCACGACCGGACGGTACATAAGGAATACCTCTGTATTGTAAAGGGAGTCCTTCGCGAGAAGAAGCACATCAAGGGTTATCTGTACAAAGATACGAAACAGAATAAAGTAGCGATCTATAAGCAAAAGCAGAAAGAAGCACAGCCGATCGAGACAGTTTACGAACCGCTGGAGGATAACGGTGAAGTGACCCTTCTCAAAGTAGGACTGATCACGGGACGTACGCATCAGATCCGTGCACATCTTGCTTCTGAGGGGCATCCGCTGGCAGGAGATACCAAATATGGACAGGATGCATTCAACCGCCGTTACAGGGAAAAATACCAGCTGAAGCATCAGCTGCTGCATGCTTTCCGACTGAGTTTTCCAGACGGAATGGAAGGACGGCTTTCGGATCTGTCCGGCAAATGCTTCCGTGCACCGCTGCCGGCACAGTTTGAGCGTATCATAAAAGAAGAAAAGTTAGGGGAGAAATTATTATGAAAATCTGGAATGAAGTCTGGGACTACATCAAAATGTTCATCATCGTGATCGTCGTAGTTCTGGTCGTAAACAATGTAGTTCTTATCAACGCAAAGATCCCGTCTGAATCTATGGAGCAGACGATCATGACCGGTGACCGTATCTTCGGTTTCCGTATGGCATATGGCATTAATTTTGACTTCTTCGGAACTCATGTTTCCAAGAAAATGAAAGATCCGGAGCGTTACGACATCATCATCTTCAAATATCCTGATGATGAGAGCCAGCTCTTTATCAAACGACTGATCGGCCTTCCGGGAGACACCGTTGAGATCAAAAACGGCAAAGTCTTTATCAACGGCGAAGAGGACGAAGAAGCAAACAGTCATGTACCGGAAACACCGACCGGCAATTATGGTCCGTACGTTGTGCCGGAGGGATGCTATTTCATGCTTGGTGATAACCGCGAGCATTCCAAGGATTCCAGATTCTGGAGCAATACGTTCGTGACTTATGATGAGATCGTCGGCAAAGCAATCATCAGATATTATCCATCCATCAAGGTTCTGGAATAAACAATGGCAACATGGAACAGCAGAGGTCTTCGAGGTTCAACACTCGAAGACCTTGTCAATCGTACCAACGAACAGTATGCGGAGAAGAAGCTCGCTCTGATCCAGAAGATCCCGACACCGATCACTCCGGTCCGTATGGACAAAGAAAACCGGCACATCACACTTGCCTATTTTGAGCAGAAAAGTACCGTGGATTATATCGGGGCAGTACAGGGGATCCCGGTCTGTTTCGATGCCAAGGAATGCTGTGTGGATACGTTTCCTTTAAGTAACGTCCATTCTCATCAGGTATCTTTTATGGAGGCGTTTGAGCAGCAGGGCGGCATCGCATTCTTTCTTATCTTTTTCAGTCATGCAGATCGTTTTTATTATCTTCCATTCCGCGACCTTATGGTATTCTGGAAGCGCATGGAGAATGGCGGACGCAAAAGTTTCCGAAGAGAAGAACTGAAAGAAGAGTTTTATCTGCCGAAGCAGAGCGGATTTCTGGTGCCATATCTGGAAGGAATCCAGCAGGATCTCAAAATGCGGGATTGACAAGCATGGAAATATCCACTATAATCGTTAGTGTTTTACATAGTAACATGGTAGCATACTAAAGCGTATGGCTGCCCGCGAGGAGGATAAAATATGCAGCGTATTTTTCATACACCAGAGGGTGTACGTGATATTTACAATGGAGAGTGCAGCCAGAAGCATCATCTGCAGGCGGAGATCTACAAGGTATTCCGTTCCTACGGATATGAAGAGATAGAGACACCGAGCATCGAATATTTTGAGGTGTTCAGCAAAGAGGTAGGAACCGTTCCTTCCAGAGATCTTTATAAATTTTTTGACAGAGAAGGAAACACTCTGGTACTGAGACCTGACTTCACACCGTCCGTATCCAGAGCATGTGCGACTTATTTTAACCCGGATCAGCAGGTAGTGACACTGTGCTATACCGGAAATACATTTGTAAACAATTCAAGCTATCAGGGACGTCTCAAAGAGACCACACAGATGGGCGTTGAGCGTATCGGAGATGATTCTCCGGAGGCAGATGCAGAACTTCTTGCGATGACGATCGAGAGCCTTCTTGCATCAGGACTTACCGAATTCCAGATCAGTGTAGGACAGGTAGATTACTTCAAATCCCTTCTCAAAGATGCGGGATTAGAGGAAGAAGTAGAAGAGCGTCTCCGCTCCCTGATCTCCCAGAAGAACTACTTCGGCGTAGAAGATCTGGTAAAAGAACAGAAACTTTCTGAATCTCTGGAAAAAGCATTCCTTGAACTTCCACACCTGTTCGGGACCAGCGAAGTACTTGCAAAGGCAAGAAGTCTGACTGACAACACATGCGCGCTTGCAGCAGTAGAGCGTCTGGAGGAGATCTATGAGATCCTCAAAGTTTACGGTTATGAGAAATACGTAAGTTTTGATTTCGGCATGCTCAGCAAGATCCAGTACTACACAGGGATCATTTTCCAGGCATACACTTATGGGATCGGTGAGCCGGTAGTCAAGGGCGGCCGTTACAACGAACTTCTGAAACATTTCGGCAAACCGGCAGCATCCATCGGTTTTGTCATCGTTGTTGACAACCTTCTGATGGCACTTTCCAGACAGAAGATCGAAGTTGCAAAGGATGAGGCTCCTGTAGTCCTCACTTACACAGAAGAGAACAGAAGAGAAGCGATCCTGGAAGCACAGAGACTTCGTAAAGAGGGAACCTGCGTAGCCCTGCGCTGTGAGAAGGAGGAAGACTGATATGAGATACCTGACGATTGCCCTGACAAAAGGAAGACTTGCCGAGAAAACTCTGGATATGCTGGAGCAGATCGGGATCACCTGCGAGGAGATGAGAGACAAGAGCTCCCGCAAACTGATCTTTGTAAATGAAGAACTGAAACTCCGCTTTTTCCTTGCAAAAGGTCCTGACGTACCGACCTATGTAGAGTACGGTGCAGCAGATATCGGCGTGACAGGAAAGGATATCATCCTTGAAGAAGGAAGAAAATTATATGAAGTCATGGACTTAGGTTTCGGTAAATGCCGCATGTGCGTCTGCGGACCGGAGAGTGCCAGAGAGCTTTTACATAATAACCAGCTGATCCGTGTGGCGACCAAATATCCGAACATCGCCAAGGATTATTTTTACAATCAGAAACACCAGACCGTAGAGCTGATCAAATTAAATGGTTCCATCGAGCTTGCACCGATCGTAGGCCTGTCCGAAGTGATCGTAGATATCGTAGAGACAGGAAGCACACTCCGTGAAAACGGCCTCAAGGTCCTTGAAGAAGTCTGCCCGCTTTCTGCAAGAATGGTCGTAAACCAGGTCAGCATGAAGATGGAAGGCGAACGGATCCACAAACTGATCAGCGACCTGAGAAATGTAGTGATCGATAAATAATACTGTTGACAGAAGGGATGATGACAATGCGTACAGTAGCACTGACAAAAGAAAGCACAAAAGATATTCTCGAAAATCTTCTCAAAAGAAGCCCGAACAATTACGGGAAATTTGAATCCGCAGTTGATGAGATCCTTAAGAATGTAAAGGAAAAAGGCGACGAGGCTCTTTTTGCATACACAAAGGAATTTGACAAGACGGAAGTTACTAAAGAAACCATCCGCGTTACAGAGGAAGAGATCAAAGAAGCTTATGAAGCAGTAGATCCGGCCCTGATCGAAGTGATCCGCAAAGCACTGGTAAATATCAGAAGCTATCACGAGAAACAGAGACAGAACAGCTGGTTCACCACAGAAGCCAAGGGAACCATGCTCGGACAGAAAGTGACACCGCTTGAGAGAGTCGGCGTTTATGTTCCTGGCGGCAAGGCTGTCTATCCGTCTTCTGTACTTATGAACATCGTACCTGCCAAGGTTGCAGGTGTAGACCAGATCGTTATGACCACACCTCCGGGAAAAGACGGCAAAGTCAATCCATCCACTCTGGTAGCGGCAAAAGAAGCCGGTGCAGATGAGATCTACAAAGTCGGCGGTGCACAGGCGATCGGAGCACTTGCATACGGAACAGAGAGCATCCCGAAGGTAGACAAGATCGTAGGACCTGGAAACATTTTCGTAGCTCTTGCAAAGAAAGCTGTTTACGGTTATGTCAGCATTGACTCTATCGCAGGACCAAGTGAGATCCTGGTTCTTGCAGATGAGACTGCAAATCCTAGATATGTGGCAGCAGACCTTCTGTCCCAGGCAGAGCATGACGAACTGGCTTCCGCGATCCTGATCACAACAAGCAGAGAATTTGCAGCAAAAGTCAGCGAGGAAGTAGATGGATTTGTCAAGATCCTTTCCCGTAAAGAGATCATCCAGAAATCCCTGGATAACTTCGGTTACATCCTGATCGCCGAAAATATGGACAAGGCGATCGAGGCAGCAAATGCCATTGCATCTGAACATATGGAGATCGTGACTGCCAATCCGTTTGAAGTCATGATGAAAGTAAGAAATGCCGGTGCGATCTTTATCGGAGAGAACAGTTCCGAGCCGCTGGGCGACTATTTTGCAGGACCGAACCACGTACTGCCGACAAACGGAACAGCGAAGTTCTTCTCTGCTCTTTCTGTAGATGATTTTGTAAAGAAATCAAGCATCGTATACTATTCAAGAGAAGCATTACGTGAGATCCACAAAGATATCGAACAGTTTGCAACTTCAGAACAGCTGACAGCACATGCAAATTCTATCGCTGTCCGTTTTGAGGATGAAGAACAGTAGGAGGACCAAATGACCAGAGAAGCATCTGTAGAACGCAATACAAAGGAAACAGAGATCAAACTGAAACTGGTTCTGGACGGAACCGGATATTCAGATATTGAGACAGGCGTGGGCTTTTTTGACCACATGCTTGACGGATTTACACGTCACGGACTTTTTGATTTAAGCGTCCGTGTACATGGGGATCTGAATGTAGATGATCACCATACGATCGAGGACACCGGAATCGTTCTCGGCAATGCGATCAAAGAAGCAGTCGGAGACAAAAAAGGCATCCGCCGCTACGGAAGCTGCATTCTTCCGATGGATGAAGTACTTGTCCTCTGTGCAGTCGATCTGTCCGGCCGTCCGTATTTCTCCTGGGATGCGGAATTTACCTCAGAAAAGATCGGAGATATGGCGACAGAAATGGTGAAAGAATTTTTCTATGCGATCTCTTATTCCTGTGGAATGAACCTGCATATTAAGGTGCTGACAGGCGGAAACAGCCATCACATGGCGGAGGCAATGTTCAAGAGTTTTGCCAAGGCACTGGATCAGGCAACTTCTTTTGACCCGAGGATCACAGATGTACTTTCCACCAAGGGAAGTCTGTAAGGCAGGGAGGATGATCTTATGAGCAAAAAACTACTGATTCCCTGTTTATATTTGCAGGCAGGCAGGGCGGTCACCGGATTCGGACAGAGAAATCTTTTTGGCGACGGCGATGTAGAGAAACTGGCACGTTTTTACAGTGACAACGGTGCAGATGAACTTCTGGTCTTTGACTTTTCTTCCGGTGATGAGGAGCATGAGCATGCGATCGCGCGGATCAAGGAGATCTGTGCGGCATCTGAGGTACCGGTCATGGCAGCCGGAAATATCAACCGTGCAGAGGATGTCAAGAAACTGATCTATGCCGGATGTGCAAAAGTTGTTCTGAATTTTGCCAAAGACAGCAATGTGGAACTTCTCGGAGAAGTGTCCAGACGTTTTGGAAGGGAGAAGATGCTGGTCTGCATTTCTTCTTCGGAGGAATATAATGATCACAGAGAACAGATCCATGAATTTGCATCCGGAATCCTTGCCCTGGATGCAGTTCCGAAGATGGAGGAAACTTCCAGCCTGCCGGTGATCCTTCATACGGAGGAAAGAAATACGAAAGCATTACAGGAACTTCTTTCAGATCCTCTGGTCGGAGGCTTAAGTGGAAGTTTTATCAGTGCTCTGGAACTGGATCTCAATGAGTTTAAACAGACCTGTAAGGAAGCGGGGATTGCTGTCAACACCTACGAGAGCGCGATCAGCTGGTCTGAATTCAAGCTGAACAGCGACGGGATGGTGCCGGTCATCGTCCAGGATTACAAGACAGATCAGGTGCTGATGCTTGCCTACATGAACGAAGATGCCTTCAATATGACGGTAAAAACAGGAAAAATGACCTACTGGAGCCGCAGCCGCCAGGAACTCTGGATAAAAGGACTGACTTCCGGTCATTTTCAGTATGTGAAATCCTTGCATTTAGACTGCGATAATGATACAATTCTCGCAAAGGTAGATCAGATTGGTGCAGCCTGCCATACAGGAAGCAGATCCTGTTTCTTTAAAGAACTCATGAAGAAAGAATATGACGATACGAACCCGCTCAGGGTTTTCCAGGAGGTCTATGATGTGATCGCAGACCGTAAGGTTCATCCGAAGGAAGGTTCTTATACGAATTATCTTTTTGACAAAGGAATCGATAAAATCCTCAAGAAAGTTGGTGAGGAGTGCACAGAGATCGTGATTGCAGCAAAAAATCCGGACAAAGAAGAAATCAAATATGAGATTTCTGATTTTCTGTACCACGCTATGGTGCTGATGGTGGAGAAAGGTGTGACCTGGGAGGAGATCACCAGGGAACTTGTCCGCAGATAATATATAGGAGTTTATATAGTGAGTGCAGCAGGAGAGAAGTTATATATCGTTATCCCGGCATATAACGAGCGCGATAACATTTATAAGGTACTGGATGACTGGTATCCGGTGGTAGAGAAGCATTCCGGCGGTGGAGAGTCCCGTCTGGTCGTGATCGATGATGGAAGTAAGGATGACACTTATGCGATCATGCAGGAGTATGCCAGGACACATCCATTATTTGAGCCTCTGACCAAGCCGAATGGCGGTCATGGAGCAACCGTATTGTATGGATATCATTATGCACTGGAACATGGAGCAGATTACATATTCCAGACAGATTCTGACGGACAGACACTTCCGGAGGAGTTTGAACCATTCTGGAAACAGAAGGAATCCTACGATATGGTCATCGGCTGGAGAAACAAACGTCAGGATGGAGGAAACCGTGTCTTTGTCACCAGGACACTTCGTCTGGTCATCCGTGTCTGTTTTGGAGTTTCTGTGACAGATGCCAACACCCCGTTCCGTCTGATGAAAGCATCGACACTTCAGAAATATATCGGCCTTATCCCGAAGGATTTCAATCTTTCCAATGTCATTCTTTCTGTGATCTATGCAAAGAAAGGCTGTAAGGTCAAATACATCCCGATTACCTTCCGCCCGAGACAGGGTGGAGTGAATTCCATCAACATGAAAAAGATCTTCGGAATCGGCAGACAGGCTGTCAGAGATTTCCGAAAAATTAATAAGGTATTGTCCCGGAGAGTTTGATTCTCCGGGATTTTTGTTGTATAATGGGGAGAGTTTGTGCCGAAATATGGCAGATTTTTTGAGGAGGGAGTAATGGAACAGAAAAGAAATACACATGTCAGACAGAGCCGGTATCAAGCGAAACCTGCCCCGGCTTCATCAAGAAAAAAGGCGGCAGCACCAAAGTCTGCCCGTCCGGGAGGCAATCATCACCAGCAGGATGTGAGAAAACATCCGAATCAGGCAGCAGTACATCATACTACAGCTTCCAGACAGCGAAGCCGCCGCAGAAAAAGACGTTTCCGTCTGAAACCGCAGGTTAAGATTGCGGGGATCCTTATTCTGGTATTCCTGCTTGGGCTTGCGGGAAGCAGGATTTTTTCATCAGGAAAAGGATCTGACAACAAGAAAACCAAAGAGGCTATGGTCAAAAGTGCCAAAGCAGAGGATGATGTTGTTGAAATGGAAGAGACAAAGGAGATTGCTTTTGAACCTCACTGCGTAGATTCAACAAAGCCGGAGAATCTGATCAGCTATACAAATATAGAAGTAGATGGAAATCAGCTTGAAAATATTTCTGATTATCAGCCGGATGGAGATATTCAGTTTAATGTAGGAGAAGATTATACAGATGTGGACGGAATTGTTACATTCAGAGGAAACAGTTTCCGTGATAATCCTACACATGGTTATGCAAATATGACCAACTATAAGCTCAATGGATTATGGTCTGCAGATACCGGTTCCCTTGCATCCGGTGACACCGTCTGGACCGGAAGCGGCTGGACCGGACAGCCACTGCTGATGAAATGGCCAAAAGAAGTCAAAGCCCACATGAACATGACAGAAAAAGCCAAGGCAGACGACGATCTGGTGGAAGTGATCTACGCCTGCATGGACGGAAATGTTTATTTCCTCGATCTCAAAACAGGAGAAAAAACACGTGATCCTCTGTATCTGGGCTACACCTTCAAAGGTGCAGGCGCACTCGATCCGCGAGGATACCCGATCATGTATGTCGGGGCTGGATATAACAGCGACGAGGGAACTGCTAGAGTTTTTGTTGTCAATCTGATCGACTGCAGTGTTATGTACACATTTGGGGACAATGATGAGTTTTCCCTTCGAGGTTCTTTAAGTTTCTTCGACGGTTCCGCACTGGTCGATGAAGAGACAGACACTCTGATCTATCCGGGAGAAAATGGGATCCTGTATCTCATCAAGCTGAATACCAGCTATGATAAGGAGACAGGCTCTCTGTCCATCAATCCGGGTAAGATCGTGAAATGGCGCTATTATGGAACAAGATCCAGCACAGAGTCTTTCTGGCTTGGTATGGAGGATAGCGCGGCTGTTTACAAAGGTTATGTATTTATGGCAGACAACGGTGGTAACCTGATGTGTCTGAACTTAAACACTCTGGAGCTTGTATGGGTACAGGATACCCTGGACGATTCCAACTCCACACCGGTTCTGGAAATTGAGAATGGTCATCTTTACCTGTATGTAAGTACCTCCTTCCGTCTGGGATGGAGAAGCAATGATTCTGCGACCATCCCAATCTGGAAGATCGATGCAGAGACAGGAGAGATCATCTGGCACACAGATTATGAATGCTACACAGACGACGGCGTTTCCGGCGGTGTCCAGTCCACGATCGCCTGTGGCAAAAACAGCCTTTCCGATTACATATATGTCACAGTCTCCAAGACTTCCGACAACGCTTCCGGCGTTCTTGCCTGCCTTAAGAAATCCGACGGCTCCAAAGCCTGGGAAGACTCCTCTTCCTACGCCTGGTCTTCACCGGTCTGCGTCTACAACGAAGACGGAACCGGCAAAGTCCTCTACTGCAACAGCACCGGCGATGTCCGTCTCCTCGATGGCAAAACAGGAGAACTTAATGATACCCTGTCCATCAGCGACGGCGTCATCGAAGCCTCCCCGGCGGTATATGATAATATGGCGGTTGTTGGCACGAGGGACTGTAAGATATGGGGGATTGAGTTACAGTAAAACAGAACGATGTAAAAAAGCCACCAGCTTGGGTTATATATTGATATTTCAATAAGACTCAGGCTGGCGTTTTTTATAAAAATGTATATTTGAAAATCAAGCCAAAAAAATTAAAATAATGAATAAAATCAATCGTATTTCTTCTAAAAAATGGATATACTGTAATCAGAGGTGAAAATTATGCTGATAGAATTTCGATTCAAAAATTACAGATCATTCAGAGACGAGGCAGTTCTTTCAATGGAAGCAGTAGGGCTTAGCTCTTTCAAAAAAAGCCTGATTGAACAAAATAAGATGAAACTTTTACCGGGAGCTGCCATTTACGGAAAAAATGGTGGTGGTAAAAGTAATGTAATACGAGCTTTCTGGCTGGGAGTGCAGTTTATCCGCAATGCACAGAGAATACAGCATGAAAAAGCTTCTATGCCGGTGGTACCGTTTTTACTTGATGATTATTCTGCAAATAATCCAACAGAGTTTGCATTTGACTATATTGCTGATGGTATTAAATACTGGTACTCATTTGAGGCAACAAAGGAAAAAATTATAAGAGAATCTTTATATCATGCACCGAAGGGGCAGAAAGCCTTAGTATTTTCAAGAGAACAGCAGAAATTTAATTTTACAGAAGATAAAGCTCGAAGAAAACTGATCAGCGAGACGGTGGCAGAGAATCAGTTGTTCTTTTCTGTTGCATGTACAATGAACGATGCAGTTTGCACGAAAGCTATGAAATGGTTTCGAGAAGATATTTTTTTCTCGAGAGACTACACAGATATTCCACAGCAGTTACTGGAATATTCAGGAGACAGCAATATGCTGAATGCAATTTCGGAATATGCAAAGGCTGCTGATTTTGGCATAGAAGAAATGCAGTTTGAGATAGAAAATAAAGAGATTGACGGAGCAATTGATTTTCCTGAAAATATTCCAGAGGGGATGAAATCGGCATTAACATCCTTTATACAGATCTTGTCAGAAACTTCAAATAATTCAGAAGGAAAAGGTCGAGTAGATACATCCGTTACCGAATGTATCCCTCACAGAATTCCGGACGTGC